>Ga0233448_1000039_pt1 | contig 151845 bp, 141 predicted proteins | sample SI_124_October20_2_FD_183015 | JGI IMG/M metagenome (GOLD analysis project Ga0233448, IMG submission 183015) | Seawater microbial communities from Saanich Inlet, British Columbia, Canada - SI_124_October2016_150_MG | ecosystem: Environmental > Aquatic > Marine > Inlet | place: Canada: British... | reverse complement strand
ATTGTTTGACATCAATCTTTTGCTAGTTTTTTCATTTCTAAATAATAAATTTCTTCAGTTGTTAATGAATTAGAACAAGAATATAAAAAAAGTATTGATAGTATAATTGTTATTTTTTTCATAATTAGTTTTTATTAAAATATTTTTTGTATTATTGTTTGAATTGCTGTATATATAATCATTCATATAACCACTAGATTTATAGCTGAGAAGATAAATTTAACAATTTCATTTTTTACACCTAGTGTTTTGTAGAATAATATGGAACTAAAATTTATTCATAATATTATTAACATAATTCAGGGAATTATAAGAACTGAATGTACTACTAATAATATAGTTCATAGATTTCATATAAGTAATATTGCTATTCATATTATGTAGTATTTAAAATTGAAGGTTTTCATAATAATTTTTAATTCCTAAAATATCTATTCTTGATTTTGTAGCAAAGTATTATAGATGATAATATAAACGTTATTGAATTTGCTATTATTATAGGAAGAGAGTTAATTATAATTCAGTATATTAACCACATTGCAACTCAGAATGTAAATAAAATATACATAGCTAAAGATAATGCTTTAGTATCTTTTGTTCTGATTATTTTTAGTGTTTGTGGTAAAAATGCTATAGTCGTACAGAAAGCTGCAATAAATCATATAATTCCAATTGTTAATGTATCCATAATTTTATTGATTCTATATTAAATTATCCTTATGTAATATCTCTATTACATTTGCATAATTAAATGCAATTTTTAAATTCTTAGTTTCTTCATAAGTATACCATGCATATCAATCAGCCTCATCAGTTTGTATATCAATTTTTCATGAATAAGTTCATAAATACCTATGAGAATGAGTCATTTCTCAGGAATTTTCTACTTTATATTCATTATAAAGTTTACTTGGTATAAAATCTAGGTTTGTTTCTTCTTTAACTTCTCTTATGGCTATTTCTTCTGTAATTTCTCACTTTTCTCATCTTCATCATGGCATTGTCCAATGATATGGGAAAGCTGACGTATAATTACTTCTTTTAAGTAATAATATTCTTTTATTTTCATCTATTATAATTCAAGTTCAAGCTAGTCTCATATATTTATTAATAAAAAATAAAAGCATAAAATCATAATATTCTAATTTTTTTAGAATGTTTTAATTTTATGCTTTCGGTTCAGTTTTCTGAAAGTTACCACCTAAAGCTTTGCTTAATTTTATTTTATTTCGAAGATTTTCGACTTCGGGAGGGTCTAGTTAGATTTTACTCTTTTCTTCCTCCAGCTTGTTAGTTGATAGCTAACTCAAATGCTTTTGTTTATTTTATATAAAAAAACTATTAATTCAAACTTTATTTTAATTATATTTATCTAAAATATTATCTATATAAGCAATACTTTCTAATACATAATTTTCTTCTTCTTCAAAATCTCATATTCTAACGAAATCTATTCAAGATTCCTTTGCAAATAATTGATCCATATCACCATCTCAGAAATAAATACTTTCTTTAAAAAATATATCATTTTCTGAGTAGTTTTTAAATATATCCAAGTGTTGTTTTCATTTTTTTATTTCATCACTTCAATAGATAAGTTCAAAACAGTTAATTATTCATCATTCTTTTAATATATCTTTTGCAAATTGTGTAGAATTTCATGTAGTTAGAAATAATTTATATTTTTTAGATAATTTTTTAATTTTATCTTCTGTTCATTTAAAAAAATGCATTTTATCTTCTTTTGATCTTATTCTTTTGTACATTTTTTCTCATAAATGTTTAATTTCTTTATCAGATATTTTCTTATCATCAAAAACAAGTTTAAGTTGATCAAAAATATTCATTCACATAGTAGTAGAAAAAATATACTTTGCTTTTTTTAAATAATTTTTATCTATTTTTTTTATGTAATGTAAAATTTGTTTAAGTCATATTTTATTTGACTTTATAAGTGTTCAATCTAGATCGAATATTAGGTATTTTTTCATCTTTATTTTAGTTTATAGTATTTATTATAAAAGGGAGGAATGGCACTTAAGAATGCAAACATGAATTGATCTTTTCTGGTTAATAAATTATCACTCCAATGTCCAAAAGCTCAGTTTTTTTGACTAGCTCATTGTTCTCAAGATAATTCAGTTAAAACGGGTCATAATTCTTGATTATTTTCATATATTCTATACTTAAATATTTCTGGAACTTCCATCATATTCGAAAAGCCATAATGTCATTCTCAATTGTTATCTAAAACATATACAACTCAAAATAGATATGCTTTTTCTCCTAAAATGTGCATTCATCACTCCATTCATATATATAAATCAGCTTTTATTTCTTTTTTTGAATTTTTTGCTCTATTTTCTGCTCATTTCATATTTTCTTCTAGACTTGTAGGCATGTCTGATATTCATGAATCTACCTTTAATGTGGTAAATTCAATATTTTCTCATTCAAAATATTTACAATTTTCAATTGCTTCTTCTATTGCATTTACTTTTGGTGGAGATTTTGTTCAAATTGCTATTTTCATTTTTTATATTTAATCTTTAAATTCAGTACAATAATGTGTTGTTATATAGTATTCGTAATAATTTGTTTCGTTAGTTTCTCTAATAGATATTCATAATCATATTTTTGTTAAATCTATGTGAACTATTCATCTATAATGTGCATTTTGACTAAAGGGAAGTGTTTTTTCTGCCATATATATATCAAATATTACTTTTATTGAGTCAGTTAATTCCTGAGTACAATCTCAATCATTACAATCAAATCAAAACTTTCATATACTTTCACTAGATGTAGCTCATCATCTTACTAGACATCTCACACCTCTATCTGTAAACCATTTTTCTATTTCATGATAATCGTAAAATGGTCAGTCAGGACTTCTTTTGTGTGACATTATTTGTTTTCATTTTTGTTCTTTTGACCACTCGTAAGCAGTATTATCCAGTCTCTTATCATAAGTATATAGATTTAAATTTAGTTCTGATCTAGCTGAATTATGCCAATCTAACCATGATTGTCTAACTTGTCCATAATCAATATTATAATTATTAAATTGTTCAGTGTATTCTGAATAATAAGAATTTAAATGAGTATTTATTTTAATCTCTTCAAATATTGTAAATAGTTTTAAATTACTTTTATATTCTTCTTGAATCTCAAATATTTTACTAGATAGAGTTTCTCTAAATTGAAGTGTATTCTTATCTAATAATGATTGAATTTTAGAACTTATTTTATTTACTACTAATATATCCGAACTTGTTAGTTTATAATTTGTTGCAAAAGTATTTCAAGCAAGAATAGTTAAACTGATAATTAGTATTAATATTTTTTTCATAATATATTTTTTAAGAACTAATATTTATATATTAAAGACTTGTCTATTTTTTTCAAACTCTTTTTAATATTTCATTTAGGTTAGAAAATTTTTCTGAGAAAAATCTTTCTTTTACAAATAAATTTTTTACAAAATAATTACTATACCATTTAGAATTTTCATTCCACATATTTGGTAAAATTTGTAATCATTTATTATAATAATATATAGATTTTTCATTGTTTATTTTCCATAAAATATTTCAACAAAAGAAATTATTTTCTACAGAATTTTGATATAAAATTAATTTACTACAGGTGTTTTCTAAATCTCAAATTCAGCTTTGAAATAATATTTTTTCATACGATTCATTTTGAATATTTTTAATGAAATAATTATTTGTAATATAGCTAGAATTAATGTTTTTTTGATACTCGAAGTAATAATAATTTACTGATAAATAAATAGATAATAATGAAATTAAAATGAATGTGAGCATAGTGTACTGATGTAATTTTACTGATAAATATTTTGAATATATTATTCATAAAATTAGAGTAATTATTATGTAGTGACTTATTGATGGATAATTAAATATTGTGAATAATATGAATAATATTAGTGAATCATAATAAGGGTTAAATTTATATTTTTTTATTACTTTATATATAAAATAAATAACTAAAAATAATCATATTATTCAAAAGCTATAGAAGTGGTATAATATTAAATTATGTGGCCTATCTGCATGAAATCATATGTTTTCATATAGATATAATTCTGGAGACTTAAATCAATCAAAGACTATTCATAGAGTTGCTATTCCTGATCAAACTATTAGATTTTTTATGTCTGAAAATATTATATTTAAAGTTGTTTCCCAAATATAAAAGCGTGATAGAAAAGAATTCAATTTTGTTATATATCAAAACTTATAAACTATAAATAATATTCAAATCATAGAAATAATTATAAAAATACTTAAGTATTTTTTAGGAATGCTTTTCTCACTTTTTATATATATTATGTAAAAAATATATATAAATAATATAAGTATTCACCATATAGATTTTGTTAATATCAATAAAAAACTTAATATAATTAATAGTACTTTATTATAATTCCTTTTAATATTTTTTACTATAAAAGGAATTATTATCAATATATATAATGCTAAATAATTGGGGTGTCAAAATGTAGATACAGCTCTATTTTGTAAATTTCAATAATCAAATGAAGGGTAATAATATTCTTTTATTCAAATTACTCACACTAAAATAGAACTATATATTGTTATTTTTAGTAAATTTTTAAGAACTACAATATTCGTATTTATGAAATATATAAATAATCATACAATATTAAAATACATTAGGGAGCTGTGTCATTTTGATGCATTTCAAAATAAAGATGTTAAAGTTTGGTCTGAAAAAATAGTTGATAATATTATTATACTTAGTATTACTAATAATAATTTAGGTATTTTAATCTTTCTCTTTTTTAATAATGAGTCTATAAAAAAAAGTATTAATATGCTTGAAGAAAAAATATTAAAAAATATTACTTTTGTAAATTCATAATTTCATTCAACATAAAAACCTCATTTGAATCATAATAAATCAAATAAATGTGAATTAATAAGAGCTATTGAAATAAACAATATTATAAGTAATATTTTTATAATTTTTTCCATAAATAAAAAATACTAAAGCTATATAGCTTTAGTATATAAAAAAATTAGAAATATAAAACTATATTTCTAATTCCTCAGTTGGTTTTGAAAATAAGTATCATTGTGAATAATCTACACCCATTTCAATAAGAAGCTCTTGTATTTCTTCTGTTTCTACAAATTCAGCAATAACTTTTGCTCACATATTATGAGCAAATGAGATAATTCATCTAACCATCTCAAGTTTACTTGAGTCTTCAGTAATTCACTTTATCAGTGATCAATCTATTTTGAAAAAATCTGGTTTTACATCATATACTCTTCAAAAACCTGAAAAACCTGTTCAAAAATCATCAATAGCTATTTTTATACCAAATTTTTTCAATCTCTCAATAGATTTTATAAATTTTTCATTAGTTCATGATGTTTCTTCTAATATCTCAACTATCAATCTTGAACTATCAATCCCATATTTTTTTAATTCATTCTTTATTAAGTCATATATTTGTGCATCATTTATATCATGCTCAGTTAAATTTATTGATAAACTATAACTATTTCATTGCATAGCTTTTATTGTTTCTGAAACCATTGCTCTAGTTAAATCTTTCATTAATCCAGTTCATTTTATTTTATCCAGAAAAAACCATGGAGTAAATACTTTTTCTCATTCTTTAAGCCTTACTAATGATTCAAATTTATTTATCTCTCATCTAACATTATCTCTTATTCATTGAAAAAATGGCACTATTCTTCATTCTTTTATAGCCTCTCTTACTTTATTTTTCCATTCTAAATAATCTAGTCATTTACTATGCAACTCATCCTCTAATTCTTGATTATATTCTTTAACTTCTCAGGTCTTATTAGTATTTGATAATGCTATACTTGCATTTTCAAATGTTACATTTTTACCTGAAGCTATTCATGTTCTTATTTCTATATCAACATTTCATAACTCTTTATCATTTATACTAAAATTATCAATATTAAAATTGTTATTTTCTTTTCATTTTTTAAGTAATCAAAATGTTACTCATGATACTCTATATACTTCATACCCCTTAGCTCAATAAGTACCTTTTAATTTATTAGAAATCTCTTTTAATATAACATCTCATCAACTATTATGATAAATGTTATTTAATTCTGAAAATCAGTCTATTTTTAGCAATAAAATTGTTTTATCTCATTCTACACTAGCAATATCATCTAAAAATTTTGCCTTATTAGCTAATCATGTTTCCTTATCGCAATAAGCTAATTTTTTATAATAATTTAGTTCACTTTCATTTGAAGTTGAATCTTTTGTTAATATATCATTAACTAAATTTCATATTCATAATTCTGCTAAGTTTTCTGATTCCATTAATTGACTTAATATTTTTTCTCTTGGATTTTCTTCATTTATTAAGTCAATATCGTTATTTTTTGAATATTCAGTTATTCAAATGATTATTTTTCTAATATTGCTAGGTAACTTCCTAATATCTTGCTTATCTGTATTTAAATTCAAAAAAGCAGTATGAAGCTCTTCCTTACTACATTGTTTTATATCTGATACTGATAGAGTATTTATAAGTGATGCCATATTATAGATCTTTATTTAAAAAATAGGTACTGATTAAATTGTACCTTATTTTGCTTATATAAGCAAAATATCGCCTATATTTTCAAATAAAGATAGTTATTATATATATTGAACTGGCTTAGAAAAGTGAAATCATTGAGAATATTCAACTCACATATCTGTAAGTTCATCTTGTTTTTCTTGATCCTCTACGTGTTCAGCCACAACTTTGGCTCATATGGAATGAGAAAAGTCAATAATAGCCTTTAATATACTAGGTTCAGATATTTCTCAATCACACCAATTTACTATACTTCAATCAAGTTTTAAAAAATCCGGCTTCACTAAACATACTCTTTGAAAATTAGAATATCATGTTCAAAAATCATCTATAGCAATTTTTATTTTTGACTGTCTTAGTTTTTTAATTTTTTCTATGACTGTGTTATTGCATAAGCTTATATCCTCCAATATTTCAAGTGTTAACCTACTACTATCTACTTTATTTTCAGATAGTTGAGTTAATATATATTCAACAAATCATATATTTTCTAAATCATGTTCTGTAATATTTATAGAAAAAGAATGTTCGTGTTTTGACATTTCTTGAATAACTTTTTTTATCATTATATAAGTTATCTCTTTTAGTCTTCTGGGATTATTTATTAAATGTAAAAACAATCATGGTGGATAATAGTTTTCTCAGTCATAAAATCTCATTAATGCCTCAAATTTTTTTATTTCTTTATTACCAAACTTTTCATTATTTATAATTTCTTGATAAAAAGGTACTATATTATCTTCGTCTATATTCTCTATTTTTTTTCTCCATAATGTATCCTCTAATGTATCATTATTATTTAATATTTCTTCTACCTTTTTAGCTAATCAATAGTATTCTAAATTTCAACTTGTTAATAATGAATTATATATTTTTTCTATTAATAATACATCATTAGTTTCTATTCAAAATTCTTCTGCTAATTCTATTATTCATAATACAATTTTTTTTACTGATTTTTGAGTAGAATCAATTTTGGCATTATGTGTTTTTAGGTAATAAAAAGCCATTTCAAAATCTTCTTTTTCACACGTAATTTCTTTTAATTTAATATTTAGAGACATAGAAAAAAGCTAAAAAATATTAAAATTATATTATTTAGCTTTTGTAAGAACAATGTAAGAACTATATTTTTTTAACCATATATTCTCATATTAATTCGTATCATCTTTTCTCGTAGTATTGTCTAACTCAAACTCATGCTATTACGGCAATTTTTTTGTATCAATTTTCTTTTATTATTTTTTCTGATTCAGTGATAAGTTTCTTTCAAAAACCTAAATGTTGTCCATGAATTGTTCAGGCTTCTCATATAGATAATTGATCTCAAAATGTATGTATTTCTCTAATTATTGCACATCATTTTAATTCGGGGAGAATATCTTTTATCTTATTATTTAATGAAGGCAATCTTAATCTAAGTAAACTAAAAATCGTCCTATCTTCAGGATCTTCAAATGTTAAAAAAAATTCTTTTCATGTTGATGCTTCATATTCATAATTATGCAGTATAGCTTTTTTCGGATCATTTTTTCAGTCTTTTATTTCTCTATGTCTAGTATCTAGTAATTTTACTCATTTTTCTTTTATTCTTTTTTCTACTATTTGTCTTAAATTTGCGATTATTGATCATTCTAATATTTCTGAAGCAGGAATATCTCTATATGTTCTATTTAATCTAATATATTCCGGTATCATCATTTGTAAATCTGCAGTTAAATCTATCAATGTTTCATCATCATAGGCTTTAAATCATCACGATTTCCAAACATCAGTTAGTTCAGATTTATCTGTTACCATCATTGGATATATTTTTAATTCATCTGGTCTATAGTCTGGATTATCAAATACTTCTTTTAGTGATTTTCTATCTAAATCAGGAGTAGATCACAATAAATTTGGCATCATATGTGCTACTACTTTGAATCAAGCATCTTTTAGTAATCTAGTTGCATCTATTGATTCTTTATTTCAATGTCATCTTTTATTTAATGTATTTATTTCATCGATTGTAGTTTGATAACCTATTTCTACTCTTGTAACTCAATAACTTCTAAGTCTTTTAATCTCTTCTAAATTTATCCAATCAGGTCTGGTTTCAATAGCTATTCAAATAACCCTAAGTCTAGAAGTTTCATTTATTTTTTTTGCCTCTTCCAGATTTTTAGATAATTTTGCTTTATATCATTCTTTTAATTTAAAAGTAGCAAATTTATCATTTGTTAGATCAGTTTTTTCTAGATATTGTTTCATATCATCATATGTATTAAAAGCATCATATGTAGCTTTTATGAACATCTCTTGATATTCTATAGGATATACTGACCATGTTCAACCAATTATTCTAATATCATTTTTTTCTATTTTATGTCATGTTATTTCTAAGGCTCTTAATCTATTATGTATTTGCATAATAGGATCAAAATTATTCAAAACCGCTCTTTGCACAGCAGGTTCATTTGGGATATATGACTTAGGGAGTCATTCAAAAGTTGGACAATAAACACATTGACCAGGGCATCCAAAAAACTTTGTTAATAATGATATTACCGTAACTCAACTCAGGCTCCTGATTCATCTTTTTCTAAGTATTTTTTTAAAGAATAAGTCTTCTTCTAGGGTTCAATCAGCGATTAATTCGTTATATCTTTCAATTAATTCTATACTTTGAAAAGGTTTTGCTATTTTGTATTTTCTATAAATATTATTTTTTAGTTTATGAAAATCTTCTTTAGTAAAATTACTAGGATCATTTTTACATGCTTCTAGTCAAACTTTTAATAGATTATCTAATATTTCTATTTTATTGTCTAATTGTGTTATATTTGCCATATTTTTCGTTAATTTATTTGATTTATTATATGAAAATTTATGATTTTGCAATAAAAAAATTGCTTTTAAAAACTTTTTTCTATAATTGCTAAATAGTGTAAATCTTAATACATAAAACACTATAAAAATTTATGAAAGCACAACTTATACTTTCTGACTGAACAGTCTTTGAGGGGAAGAGCTTCTGATATGAAGCATCTACTACTTGAGAAGTAGTATTTAATACTTGAATGGCTTGATATCCAGAAACATTAACAGATCCTTCTTATAAAGGACAAATTTTGACATTAACTTATCCTCTAGTTTGAAATTATGGTATTCCAGATTTCTCGCAAGAGGATTTTTTTTGACTAAAAAAATACTTTGAATCGGATTGTATACATATGTCAGGTTTAATTGTTTCTGAATATTCTGAAAATTATAATCATTTCGAAGCCAAAGAATCTTTAGCTGATTTTTTAAAATCTCAAAAAATTCCAGCTATTACCTGAATAGACACAAGAGCATTAACTAAAAAACTTAGAGAACACTGAGTTATGCTTTGAAAATTAATTGTTTGAAATGATATTTTAGATGAAAAAATAAAAAATCCAAACATTAGATGCTTATGTTCCGAAGTATCTAGAAAAGAAATACAAATTTATTGAAAATGAAAGAAAAAAATATGTTTAGTAGATATGTGAGTTAAAAATAATATTATAAGAAGCTTATTATCTTATGATACACAAGTTACAGTAGTGCCAAATAATTATCCATTTATGGATTGATCTATTGAATTTGATGGTCTTTTTATATCAAACTGACCATGAAATCCAGAGAAAAATAAGGAAACGATTACTGAGCTAAAAAAAGCAATAAAAGCGGATAAAAATATTTTTTGAATATGTTTATGAAATCAATTAATAGCATTAGCGAGTTGAGCAAAAACATATAAATTAAAATATGGTCATAGATGACAAAATCAGCCTTGTAAAGATTTAGAAACATGAAAATGTATTATAACATCACAGAATCATTGATATGCAATTGATAATTCTAGTTTACCTAGGACTATCGAAGCTTGGTTTAAAAATATAAACGATGACACAAACGAGTGAATAAAGTATAAAAATAAAAACATTAGAAGTGTTCAATTTCATCCAGAAAGTGATCCAGGACCAAATGATAGTGATTATTTATTTGAAAATTTTGTTAATAGTTTATAAATCAATACTTAAAAACATGAAAAACATTGAAAAAATATTAATACTAGGTTCTGGTGCTTTGAAAATCTGAGAAGCCTGAGAATTTGATTATTCCGGTAGTCAAGCTATTAAGGCTGTAAAGGAAGAATGAATAAAAACAATTTTGATTAATCCTAATATTGCAACTGTCCAAACTGATCCATGATTTGCAGATGAAATTTATTTTTTACCTGTAACTCCATATTTTGTAGAAAAAATAATTGCAAAAGAAAAACCAGATGCAGTAATGCTTTCATTTTGATGACAAACAGCACTTAATTGTTGACTTGAATTAAAGAAGATGTGAGTATTTGAAAAATATTGAGTTCAAGTTTTATGAACTCCTACTGAAGTGGTTGATTTAACAGAGGATAGAAAAAAATTTAATTGAGCACTTGATGAAATATGAGTAAAATATGCAAAAGCAGGACATGCATCTAATGAAAAAGAAGCTATAAGTATAGCTGAAGAAATTTGATATCCGGTATTAGTAAGAGCCGCATTTGCTCTATGATGATTATGAAGTTGATTTGCGAATGATAGAAAAGAATTAAAAGAGTTATTAAAAAAATCATTTTCTTATTCTAATCAAGTAACTATTGATGAAAGTCTAAAATGATGGAAGGAATTAGAATACGAAGTGGTTAGAGATGCAAATGATAATTGTATTACGGTATGTAATATGGAAAATTTTGATCCAATGTGAATTCATACATGAGAAAGTATTGTTATAGCCCCTAGTCAAACATTATCTAATAAAGATTATCATTTACTTCGTGATGTTGCTATAAAAACAATCAGACATTTATGAGTTGTTTGAGAGTGTAATATTCAATATGCTTATAATCCAAAATCTTATGAATATAGAGTAATAGAGGTAAATGCTAGACTATCTCGTAGTTCAGCTCTAGCATCAAAAGCGACGGGGTATCCACTTGCTTATGTTGCTGCAAAAATATGACTAGGTTATGATTTAGATGAAATAAAAAATGCTGTAACATGAGTAACATCAGCATTCTTTGAACCTGCTTTAGATTATGTTGTGATGAAATTTCCAAAATGGGATTTAGCTAAATTTGATAAAGTTAGTCAGGTTATTTGAAGTGAAATGAAGTCAGTTTGAGAAATAATGAGTATTTGAAAAAATGTGGAGGAAGTTTTTCAAAAAGCTATTAGAAATTTGGATATATGAGCCAACTGATTAGTATGAAATAATCATGAGTTTGATGATTTAGAAAAAGAACTAAAAAATCCTACTCCTAATAGAATATTTGCAGTAGTAAAAGCATTAAAAAAATGAAAAACAGTTGAAAAAATACATAAATTAACATGAATAGATGAATTTTTTCTTAGAAAAATTGAAAATATAGTAAATACTAGAAATGAACTTATAGAAAGCACTAATTCTAGGTTATTATTAAAAAATTATGACTTAATAAAAAAATCAAAACTACAATGATTTTCTGATAAACAAATTTGAGTTATTACTTGAATAAAAGAAGAAAGCATTAGAAGTTTTAGGATCAAAAATAATATAATTCCTGTTGTTAAACAAATTGATACCTTAGCTTGAGAGTTTCCAGCCCAAACAAATTACTTATATATGACTTATCATGGAATAGAAAATGATATCAAAGTAAGTAAAACAGAAAATAAGAAAAAAATATTAGTTCTAGGTGGGTGAGCTTATAGAATATGATCTTCAGTTGAGTTTGATTGGTGTTGAGTGAACGCATTAAAAACACTTAAGGATAATTGATATGAAACCCTTGTTTTAAACTTTAATCCAGAAACAGTATCTACTGATTTTGAGGTTAGTGATAAACTATATTTTGAAGAAATAAATTTAGAAAAAATTCTTGATATATACGAAATAGAAAAATTTCACTGAGTAATTGTTTCTGTATGATGACAAACAGCAAATAATTTAGCTATGAGCTTAAAAAGAGCTGGTGTGAATGTATTATGAACGGATCCAATAGATATAGATTCGGCTGAGGATAGGAATAAGTTTTCAGCATTACTTGATAAAGTGTGAGTCGATCAACCAAAGTGGGCAGAACTTACAAATATAAAGGATGCAGTTAAATTTTCAAACAAGGTTAAATATCCTGTGTTAATTAGGCCATCTTATGTTTTATCAGGTGCTAATATGAAAGTATGTGCTGATGAAATACAACTTACAAATTTTCTTGAAAGAGTAGGGGATATATCTGCTGATCATCCGGCGGTAATTTCAAAGTTTGAGACCTGAGCAAAAGAAATTGAAATAGATTGAGTAGCTAAAAATTGAGATTTAGTTATATATGCTATATGAGAACATATAGAAAATGCCTGAGTTCACTCTTGAGATGCTACTATAGCTCTACCAGCACAAAGACTATATGTAGAAACAGTTAGAAGAATAAAAACTATAGCGAAACAAATCGTTAGAGAACTTCATATTACTTGACCTTTTAATATACAGTTTTTAGCAAAAGCGAATGAAATAAAGGTAATAGAATGTAATTTGAGGGCATCTAGAAGTTTCCCATTTGTATCAAAAACTACGAAGTACAACTTTATAGATATAGCGATAAGAGCAATTCTATGAATGAAGGTAGAATGAAGATATAATACTCTTGATCTGGATTATGTTTGAATAAAAGCTTCACAATTTTCTTTTCATAGACTTAAATGAGCTGATCCAAAATTATGAGTAGAAATGTCATCTACTTGAGAAGTTTGATGTCTTTGAACTAATATATATCAGGCATTCTTGAAATCAATGATTTCGGTTTGAATAGAAGCTCCAAAGAAAAATATACTCCTTAGTATTTGATGACTTGAAAATAAGATAAGTTTTTTGAAATCAGCTAAAAGATTAACAAAAATGTGATATAAATTATTTGCAACAAAATGAACAGCAGATATTTTAGAAAAAAATGATATTAAAGTAAAAATAGTAGATAAAGTTCATAAAAATCCTAAAAAGAACGCTGTAACATATATGGAAGACTGAAAAATAGATTTTGTTATCAATATTCCATCTGATACAAAGATAAGACAAGAAGAAGAATCAGGTTATTTGATTAGAAGAAAAGCTGTTGATTCATCAATCCCAATGATAAATGATTTAAAAGTTGCAATGTTATACATCAAATCATTAAATGTATTAAATGGACAAGAGGGAATTGAAATAAAGGGATACAGTGAGTTTTAAAAACAAAAAACACTTCAAATTCGAAGTGTTTTTTATTTTATTAATTATTACTATTTTAATCCTACAAATAAGGGAGTCTTCCTTTATTATTTATAGTTATAGCAGTTTCTATTCATCAGTGTCTTTTAATTTTCCCCATTAATTTATCAATCAATTTCGGACTATTTATTAATTCATTCAATTCTAATTTATCTACATGGTGTAAAAATTCAGAAAATTTTAATTTAATATTATTTCCTTTTCATTTGTTAATCATAGCTCAAAGTATAGTAGTTGGAATAGTATTAATTTTTAAAGCTAATCATATTGGATCAGTTGTTTCATTTATTAATTCTAAAAAGAATTCATAATCAGATTGAGTATCTGGAAGAGACTTAATATTATTAATCAAGTTTCATAATCTTGATTCTCTACAATTTGCAATTATTTTTCAAATTTCGTCTACTCTTTCCAAGTCTGATATAAACTGTATAGTTTCACTATAAGCAGAAATGAAATTATTTAATTTTGCAGCATCACCGACATTTAATAATAAGTTATAAAAATCTTTTCATCATACTATATTATAAAAATCTATTGATGTTTGTGTATTAGTACTTGTTCCTATATAGCTAATCATAAGATCATTTCATGTTGCATAACTCTCTAAATATGATATAAAATCATCTAAATCAATATTTTCTAATAATTTATCAAGTTTAGTTCTTCAAATATTGTGGATAAGTACTATGTACTTTCCATATAACTCAGTATGAGATATTAATTTAATTAATACATTAATATTTGTTCTATTAATAAAATCAGATGAACTACCTGCACTTGGAAACATTTCTAAAAACAAGAATATGTTTCAATAAAATGACAGGTCTATAAGCTTACCTAAATCAACTTTTTCTATAAGTTCATTAAATTTCTTAGAATTATCTAATTCATTTAACTTACTACTAAAAGCTTCTATATTATATGCCTTATCTAACATTTCAGTAAGAAACAGAGGATTAGCATTATTTATAATACCTGTAACTAAATCTGTATCTACTGAAGTTATAAAATATATGAAAGTATCTATATCTCCTACAGATTGCATTATTCCAATAAAATTTAATATTTCTATATTCCTAAGTACCGCAGTTAGTAGTTTTGGATTACTATTTACACCGAACATATGAAATACTCTCTCTTTGTTTTTTTCACTATTTAATAATTCAGATAAATCTTCTTCATAAATATTTCTGATATATACATTTGCATATTTAATTTCATTTAAAAAATCTGATAGATTAGAAACATTATTTATAAGTCCAATTAGTGTTATTAATATATCGTAACGTACTAGACTCTCAGTTAGTTTTATTATTTTACAATCTTCTATTAAATTTATTATACTTCTAACATCTTTTAGTTCACTAATTAGCTCAGTTAAATTTTTAATACTATTTTCATCCTCTAATAATTCACTTAATTTATCTTCATTAACTCATTTTAAAAATTTACATGCTTTATCTATTCATGCTTTTTCTACTAATGTAATAACAAAATTAGAATTCTTAGGGTATTTTGCAATATAATCTACTAATACTTTTGATTGATGAGGATTGTTAGTATTTGATTCTAGGATGAATATATCTGTTTTATTAATTTTTTTTCTATCTTTGTTTGTTATTTCATTCTCTACCTTTGATTTAAATATATCCTTATTTTTATTTATCATATATTCTTTATAGCTTCTTTCTAATTCATCAATATATTCAGGTGTGTTTGTCGTTGATTTTAAATAAGCCATTAAATAATCAAAAAATACTTTATCGCTTAATTTAGAATAATCATTTGGATTAAAATTATCCATTTCCATATCCAAAGCTTTTACTATTTCTTCTTTAAAATTTAATATTTTTTGAATTAGATTTCATATACTAGAAAATAAAGTCAAATCATCTGAGACTTTCATATTTACCGTGATTCAATTCCTAATATTTTTATCAACTTCTTCATCATCATTAACTGACTCATTCTCTGATACGTTCAGTGTTTCATCGTCTTTATTTCAGCTTCAAATTTTTATTAATAAATCTAGATTTTCTAATAGTTTTTCAATTAATACAATATCAACATTCTCCATTCATTTATATCTATTTTGACCAACCATTCTTTTATTTACTTAAGTTTAAAACTAAATTATACAAGTATCTACTAAAAGTCAATTTTATTTATGAATATTTTTTGCTTTTTGTAAATAGCTAATCATTTGAATATTGATTACTTATAAGTATTATAAGTATAACTTTTCTTACTTAATTCTTAACTTATATAATATATAATTAAATTATGCTTAAAAAAATGATAAATTTAAAAGTTGTTTGAACAACTTCTGTGTGACCTAAATGACAAATAGTAATTCCAAAAGAGGTGAGAGACATTCTTGATATTAAACCATGAGATAATATGGTAGTTTTAATGAAGGATAACAAATATGTTTGACTAGTTAAGAATGATAATATTTGAGATTTAATGAAATTTGTTACCTCTGAATGAGTAGATATTCCTTGAAAATAATTTTTTTTAAATATACTTATTATAATATTATAAATTACCCATAAAATATGAAAAAAATACTAATTATTATCACGTTTTCTTTATTTTTATTCTCTTGCTCTGAAGATGAATCTATAGAAGAATCTAAGAAACAAGATTTTTTCGTTGAAACTAAAACTGTAATGGAATTTTGAGATTCTTTATTTTTGAATAAAACAGGAAAATTAACTTCTAGTCAAGATATTAGTTTAAATTCTCAAGCTTCTTGAAGAATATCTAATATATATGTAAAGGAATGAGATTATGTAAAATCTGGTGACATTATTGCAAAATTAAGTGATAGTGTTGCAAATTATTGATTTGCCTTGGAAAAGGCTAAAAATGCTTTAAATAAGGCCAATATTAGTTATGATACAAGTGAAAGTAGTTTGAATAAAAGAATATCAGATATAGAAATAGGTTTGTCTAACTTAAAAATAGATGAAAATAATTCTAGATCGTCATTGGAATTGGAAAAAATCGATAATTCTATAAAAAAATTGGCACTAGACTATGATAATTTAAAAATTGCTAACTCTCAATCAATTAAATGATTTAAAAATTCTATGTGAAAGGATTTAAATACTTTTATATCTTATATAGATGATGTAATTGATTTTTCAGATAGAATTTTATGAGTAACAGTAAAAAATAAAGACGAAAATGATTCGTTTGAAGATTATTTATGAGCTGAAAATAGTTCTCAATTAAAAGAAGTAGAGAATTTATTAATAGACTTAATTTCTTATAGGAATAGTACGTTGTTAAATGTTAATTTTGATTTTGACGGCGATACTTTATTCGATACAAATATATCTACTATATCTAATGGGTATTCAAAAATAAATATTTTATTATCTAGTTTGGATACTACTTTTGATAATTCTATCCCTAGTTTAGGCGCTTTGTCTGAAACTGATATAAGTTGATATAAGCTTAGTATAAATTGATATCAATGAACTTATAACATAAATACTGCATGATTTATATCTCTAAAAAATTCTATTAATTCTTTTTTAGATACCTTTAGAAATACAGAAGAATCTTTATTAAAACAAATTGAATTACTAGAATCTGACAAGAAAATATATGTAAAATGATTAGATATTAATTTAGAATTGGATCAATCAACACTTGATGAAGCTATTTTAAATAAAGATTTAACACTTAGGCAATTAAATGCTAGTATCACTGATGCTAACATCTCTTATAAGCAAGCTTTAGATAATTATAATAAGCTAGTTATTAGATCCCCAATAAATTGAACTATATGATGAATTTTTTCTGATGTATGACAAGAAGTGTGACCATGAAATAAAATATTTAATATTTCAAACAATTCTAATAATGAAATAAGTGTAGCATTTAGTAAAAAAGAATTGGACTTTATTAAATCATGAGATATTGCATTAATAAAATTTAATAACGAAGTTTTTACTGGGGCAGTTTATTCAATTTCTGGAGTTGCTGATTCAAATTTAAAATATTTATCTAAAATATCATTTCCAGAATGATCTAATATAATATGAGACATTGTCAATGTGAGCATACCTTTCTCGACATGAGAAAACGTCTTGCCAATTAATATTATTAAGATAGATAATTCATGAAAATGAATAATTAATATATTTTCATGATGACTAATTGAACAAAAAAATATAGAATTATGAAATATTTATAATAATCAAATTGAAGTTTTAACTGTACTAAATAGTGACTTAGAAATAGTTACAAATTATGTAGATAATTTTGATGAAGAAAAATTTATATTAAAAATAAAGGACTAGGAAATTTTTATTTTATCTATTAATGGACTTTTACCAGAAAAGTATGTTATAATATAGTAAAATTAAATAAGAGCACTAATTATATATAAGAATGAAAGAAGATAATAAAATAATAAAAAAAATTAACAAAAAAATTGAAGAATGATTTTTTGGTTTTTGGGTAAGGAAATATAAAGTATCTTTTCTTGCTATATTTTTGATTTTATTTGCTGGTATTTTTTCACTAATAACTATACCAAAGGAATCAAGCCCAGATATAAAATTTGGTATTATAGCTGTAAATACTGTATATATTTGAGTTAATCCTGATGATATAGACTCGCTTATTACAGAAAAAATAGAAAATGAAATTAGTGATATAGAGTGAATAAAGAAAATAACTTCAACATCAGCTGTTTGAATCAGCTCAACAGTAGTTGAGCTTTATAATAATGTTGATACAAGAGATGTGTTAACAGATATAAAGGACAGAGTAGATAAAGTTTCTTTACCAGAAGACGCTGAAGAACCTAGTGTAATTGAGATGTCTAGTACAAATGAGTTAATGTTTGAAGTATTATTATATTGACCAGCAAATAAATACACTCAGTTTGATTTAATGCAAGCATCACAACTTATAAAAAATTCTCTTGAATGATCTAATTGAATTGCTTCTATTGACTTAAAGTGAGTAGATATTAAATGAGGTTTAACTTCATGAAAAGGTGATTATGAAATAAAGGTATTATTAGATAAAAATAAAATAGAATTACTTAATTTAAGCTTAAGAGAAATTTCTAGTACTATAAAAAGTTATAATAAAAATACCCCTATTTGAAATTATGTAATTTGAAATTTAAAATATGATTTTAGATTTGATTGAGAATTATCTAGTATAGAGGATTTAAAAAATATAGTAATTAAATGATCTAATGGTTCATATGTTCTACTTTCTGATATTGCAGAAATAAAGAAAGAATATAAGGGTGACGATATAAAAATGCTTGGTTTTTATAATGAAAATGGCTATAGCTATACTTCACTTGTATTTAATAAAGCTGCTTGAGTTAATGTATTTACTGTGTCAGACACGGCTAAAGATTCTTTAAATGAATTTATTGCAAAAAACCCAAATCTTAAAGACTTAGAGGTTAAGTACACAAAGGATATGTCGGAGCTTATTATAGAGGATTATAATAATCTATCTAGAACAGCTATTCAAACGATTATTCTTGTATTTTTAACTATATTAATATTTGTATGATTCAAAGAGTCCTTAATTGCATCGTGACTTATCCCTCTTGCATTTTTAGTAACATTTATAGTATTAGATATTATTTGATTTTCACTTAATTTCTTAACAAATTTTTCCCTTGTTTTAACTCTTTGAATTGCTATTGATACAGTAATAGTAATTATAGAATGAGCCAGTGAAAAAATGAGGCTATGATATAATAAGCGTTCGGCTATTTTATTAGCAGTACATGATTTCAAGGCTCCATTAATAGCTTGAACATTAACTACCTTGGTTGCATTTTTACCACTTATGTTTTTACCATGAGTAATGTGAAAATTTTTAGCCTATATCCCAATTACGGTTTTTTCAACATTAGTTGCCGCGTTAATATTATCACTTACAGTTAGTTCTGCCTTATTTGTTAAGTTTATGAGTGATTCTAAGGGTTATCATAAAGATGAAAAACTAGAAAATACATTTACAAAAGAACAAAAAATATATTTAGATAAAGAAAGAGAGTGAAAAGCTCCTCTTAGACACGATAAATCTTGATTAAGAGATAAGTTACTTATTTGAATGTGATTAAGATTTTATAATTTACTAAAAAATATATTAATTAGTAGAAAAAAAAGAATATTATTAATCTTAAGTCCTATTGTTTTACTAGTTTTTACTTTTTTATATATATCTCCACAAATAGGTTTTACATTGTTTCCAGCAGCTGATAACGCAGTTATAACCGGTACGATTGAAGCTCAAGAATGAACTACTGAAGAATCACTAGAAAAATATTTACCAGAGCTAGATAATATACTTTTCAAATATCCAGAATTAAAAGTATATTATACGAGTATAGCATGAAATAAAATTGAAATTTATGTAGAACTACTAGAATCAAGAATAAGGCAAGAGGAGTGAATGAGAAATGTATTTGAGATAGAAGCTTTGATGATCAAAGATATTAAAAAATTTGAATCAGAATGATTTTTCGTATCCTTTGAAACTCTTAAAGAATGACCACCAACAGGTAAAGCAGTATGAATAAAACTAATTGCAAATAACACTAAACAAGTAGAAGAATTAAAGAGGGTAGCGAATATATTTAAAGATAAGCTTAAGAGTATTGAAGGAGCAAAAAATGCTTGAACATCTGCAACAGAAACACCTGGACAATTTATTTTTGAATTTGATAGATCTAAGTTAGCAGAAATTTGATTAATTCCAGATGATATTTTATGAGAAGTGTATTTTTATACATCTTGAGTTAAGGCTTGAAGCTTTAAATCAGAATATGAAGATAATGATATAGTATTAAAGATTAAAGATTTTGATGAAGAATTAAGTCCTGATGATATTAATAATTTACTTGTTAATACAAAAATTGGAAAAATAAGAGTAGGAGATTTTGCAGATTACAAATTCACAAAGGCTGTATCTACAATAAGTAGAGAAAAATGAAAAATTTCTATTACTATTGATGCAGATGTTGAGTTTTGAAAACTTCCAAGTGATGTTCAACCAGAATTTACTAAATACGCAGAAGATTATATTTATCCTGAATGAATTTCATTTGTAGCTTGATGAGAAAATCAAGAAAATGCTGATTTAATTTTATCTACAGTGAAGTCTCTTTTTATAGCATTATTTCTAATATTTTCTATTCTGGTATTCCAATTCAATTCATTTAAGCAGCCAGTTATTGTATTATATTCTGTTGTACTTGCTTTACTTTGAGTTAACTTATGATTATATGCTACTTGAAACCCTTATTCTATGACATTTGCTATTTGATTTATAGCTCTTACATGAGTAGTTGTAAATGATGCTATTATATTAATTGATAGAATAAATAAAAATTTAGCTAAATGAATTGATGATTTACACGCTGTAATATCAGCAGGGAAGTCTAGATTGCAACCTATTATAGTAACAACACTTACAACAGTATTTTGAGTATTGCCATTAGCTCTTCAAGATGAATTTTGGGCATGACTTTGATTTACTATTGTATTTTGATTATTTGCTTGATCTACAATGACATTATTTGTAATACCTTCACTTTATTATGAAGTAGTGTTAAGAAAAAATGAAAAAAAGAAATAAAAAAAGTTCGATTAATTCGAACTTTTTTTATTTAGCTTTTAATACCTGAATACTTGGTACTACATGCTTTCATTTATGGATTCAATAGACTGTAACTAATTCATCTCATTTATTCAATACTCATTTCTTCTTTAATATTTTTAATGCATTTTCTATATTTTCTTCATCACTTTTCTTTTTAATTATAAATGTCTTAAGTCAAAATAAAATTGTTAATTTCTTTAGTATAGAATCCGTAAATGTAAATGTAAGAACTGGAATATTTGGCCTAAATGCAGCAGCTGTTTTTGCCATAAATCATGAGTCTGTAAAAATCATTAAAGCTTTTGCATTTAAGTTTTCAGCAGTAATAACTGCATTCTTTATTAATAATTTCTTATTTTCATGTTTTCATAAGTCTCTTGTAAAATAATCATGTTTATATTTTACTTGAGTCTCTGAATATTTTAAAACATTTTTCATTGTTCTTACTGCCTCAAAAGGATATTTTCAAGCAGCTGTTTCTCATGATAACATAGTACAATCAGCTTTTTGCATGGCAGCATTAAATATATCTGTAACTTCTGCTCTAGTTGGAATGGGATTTTCAAGCATTGATTCAAGTATTTGAGTAGCAACAATAAAATAAGTTCAACTAGCCTTACATTTATCGGCAATAATTTTTTGAATCATTGGAAGAGTTTCAAATGGAACCTCGGCTCATAAATCTCACCTAGCTATCATTATTCAATCGGATTCTTCAATTATTTCATCTAAATTATCTAATGATTCCTGATTTTCTATTTTTGATATTATTTGTATATCATCTGGAGCTTTTATTCTCTTTAGATATTTTCTTAGTTCCAAAATATTATCTCTATTTCTAACAAAACTAAGAGCTATAAAATCTGTTCACTTTTTAACTGCAAATTTTATATCTTTTTTATCACTAGCCGTAATTCATGGTAAATGAATTTTTATACCAGGTAGGTTTACATGTCTCCTAGATCATATTGAATGCTTATTTAATGCTTTACATATTAATTCTCAAGGTTTTTTCTCTATAACCCTAGCCTTAAGTAATCATGTATCAATATCAATAATATGTCATACTTCTAAATCCGTAACTATGTACTCATAATCACAAACTATAACCTTTCTTTTCTTCTTATTTGTTATATCTTTTTCATTAGCAAAAGTAGTGAATATAAAAATATCACCCTTTTTAAGACTTATTTTTTCATCTATTGATTTTGTTCTTATTTCTGGTCACTTAGTATCTGTTAATATACCAAGATTTGTTTTTCATTCAGTATTAAGCTTTTGAACTGATTTAATAATTTTTGAAAAATATTCATAGTTTGAATGTGAATAATTCATTCTAACTATATTAGCTCATTTTTTATATAATTTTTCTATTCATTTTTCGTCATCTACTGATGGTCATAGCGTAGTTATGATCTTTGTTTTTTTGAGTTGTTTCATATTTATAATATGTTGAAATTTAAAAATTAATAATATTTAAATCTTTAAAATAATCAAGTCAGGTTATGATATATTTGAGAAATTATTTTAACTTTAATATTTTAAGCAATATTGTTTTTCAAATATTTTCAATATGTGATATATTTAAAAAATGAATATATCATTCAAATCTAAACAAATGAATTCCGTCAGATGTTTTTTTTATGATAATAAAATATGGATTAAGTCTATCATTTAATAATTCTAATATTTTATCTGACTTATCTAAATGTTTATCTTGAATTCTTACAGATATTTTAAATATAGGAATATTTTTATTTTTATTAATAATAATCAGTCATTTGTGGAATGAATTTAAATATGAATTAATTATAGAACCGTGATTTTCTGGAGTATTAAAAGCACTTTCAATACTTTCTTTAGTGTGTATCTTTAATAAACTAAAAGATGTATGTTTATTAATTTCCTGCATCCAAGTAGTTAGTAATTGATCTGCGTCAGATTTTTCAGAATTAAAAATCAAATAATCATCTAAGTTATTTTTTATTAAATCCTTTAATTCTATACAAAAAACAACTTTTCATCTTCCCATAGCTCATGCACTAATGATTGATAAGCTAAAATATTTATCATATAACTTATCTAAAAATGGTAACATACTATTATATAAAATATTGGCGGCGTTACGATCATATTCTTCACCTATAATAACAGGAAAATAAATCTTGGTATTATAATTTACACTTCAAAGGCTTCGTAATTTCTTGATTAATTTTGAACAATACAAGTGGGCTACTTCCTTAAATACAGTATTATTTATTTCATCCTGTTTACTTATTTTATTTTTAGTTAGTCTAGTAACAATTTCATTGTAAATTTCCATCTTTTTATTATAAACTACCTTAAATACTAAACTCTTTTTTTATTTTTTCTAATATATCCTTTTCAATTTCTTCTAATTTCATATCACTTATAAAACCAGCCGCCTGTTTATGTCATCATCATCCAAAACTTTGAGCTATTAATGAAGTATCATAGTTTGGCGTAGATCTAAAGCTAGTTTTAACTTGTCAATTACTTGTTTCATAACATATAAATGATACTTCTACTCATTCTATATTTGCAAAAAATTCTGATATTAATCCTGTTAAATCTCTATCATTTGAATTAGTTTTTTTGAATAATTCTTTATCAACTAGAGCCCAAATCAATTTTCAATTATCTGATATTTTCATTTTACTAGAAAGCACTTCTCACCACAATTTAGATGCGGAAAATGTTTTTTTCTTATATAGTTCAAAATATGGCATCCTAAAATCTGCACCTAAATCCATCAATTCTCAAGCTATATGATGAGTACTACTAGTCGTATTTGAATTATAAAATATATTAGTATCTGTGTATATACCAGAAAGTAATGCGGTAGCGCTTTTTGCTGTTAAATTTTGTACAAGACTCAATTCTTTTAATATATTGAATAATAATTCACAAGTTGATGAAGAATTTATATCTATTATATTAATTTTTCAAAATCAGTTATTTGTTTTATGATGATCTATTACTACAAAATTAGCTCCATTAAAAATATCTACATTATTTTTGTAACTATTTCATAATTGATCTAAACTAGCCGCATCTAAACTTATAATTAAATCAGGATTATATTCCTTTATATCTAAATTTGTTTCAATTATTTGATTATATCATGTAAAACTAAAGCTATCTATTACTTCTTCATCATTTACAGCTCTTACATCTTTTCATATAGTAGTTAATATATCAAATAAAGCAGAAAGACTTCAAAATGCGTCCATATCCATCCTAATATGGTTTATTAGCAATATTTTATTTGAAGTGCTTATTAATTCTCATAGTTTTTTAATTTTTTCTTCCATTTATTTTTTTTAATCTGTAGCCTCTTTCTCCTGATAAGGAGAGAGAGAATTCAAGAGAGAGGTTTTCTTGTTATCAATGAATTCTTTTCTATAGTTTAATATTAATAACTTATTTGTAAAGCTTGAAAATTTTAGACGAAAAAAAATTGAGCGTATTGGGTAATAGGGGCTCAATTTATAATTTGTCTAGAATTCACATCTTAGACAAATTATAAATTTATTGTCTAAGGGAAACTAGATCGGTTTTGAAGATCTAATCCTTGATTTTCGTGAGAATAATCAGTTCTCTAATTTAAACCCTGTTTGGGTAGTTTTTTAAAAGCAATTCACCATTCTTTTTTGTTTTTATTTTTTGAATTGTTTTTCAAATTCTTTTTTTGTTGTGGTAATAGTTATATTCATCCAAGAATTAAATTGTTGTATACCGATAAATCGGTATAAATTTAGTCATCAAATCGATTTTTTAAATCTCTTTGGACTTCATTTAATTTCTAAATGAATATAACTATTCGCCGTTTTTGTTTTTATTTTTGATTAACCGAAGTTAATTAAATTTTTATTAGGTAATCTTACTGGATATTTGTAAGCACCATTCTAACAGAGAATAAATTATTTTAATGATCGTTGTAAGCTGTAACAACTTACTCAATAAGTATATCAGTTTCTTTAAAATAGCGCCAAGAAAAAATAACTTTTTTTAACTAAAAATAATAGGGTTGACAATTTTGCCTTTAAAATAGCCAATATGCTTTATGTATTTAATTTTATTTTTAAATAAAAACTTGTGTTTTTGTATAAAAAATGTATACATAAGAGTAGTAAATTAGGCTCATTAAATAGCTATTTTGTTACATTTTTGTGTACAATAAATTATATTTTTAATAAATGTTAATAAATAGTTAATTTAGGCTATATTTCTCTCTAAATAAACAAAAAATAACATATTTTAACATAGATATTATTTGAATTATTTATAATAAGGATATTTTTTAACAATAAAAGCGTGCTAAAACTATCAAAAAAGTACTTAAAAATGCAAAATATCGATTTTTCTATTGAAAATGTAATAGAATTACAAAAATTAATAAAATATCACTCAGATTTATATTATAATAAGGAAAATCCCATAATTAGTGATGTAGAATATGATGAATTATTAGATAAGTTATCAATTTTGGAAAACAAATATGATATAAAAAATAAGCAATCTGTTTCTATTTGATCAGAAATATTAGAATCTACTTTTAATAAGGTGAAACATTCTAGACCAATGATAAGCTTAGGGAATACTTATAATGAAGATGATTTAAATGATTTTGATACTAGAATTAATAAACTTACTGATGATAATTTTAAAAAAGTATATACTTTAGAATTTAAATTCGATGGTTTGTGAGTAGAGCTTATTTATAAACAATGAAGATTAATTCAAGCTATTACAAGATGAAATGGTATAGAAGGGGAAGATGTTACAGTTAATGTTATGCAAATAACTAATATCCCTAAAACAATAAATTATAAAAAAGACTTAGAAATAAGAGGGGAAGTAGTTATGCCTATCTCTGTTTTTAATGAATTAAATAGAAAAGCTAAAATTGAATGAACAAAAGTCTTCTCAAATCCTAGAAATTCCGCAAGTTGAAGTCTTAGAATGAAAGACGCTTCAATTACAAAACAAAGAAAACTTAAGTTCTTTGCATATGACTTAGCTAATTTTGATGAATTTAGAATAAATGAGAATATAACGGAGTATTATGATGTTATTATAGATTTGAAAAATCTTTGATTTGATATTTCAAGTTATTTTGAGAAATATAAGTGAATTTGAGAATTAATTAAAGCTATTAATAATTTTTGAGATACAAAAAAACTTATAGATTTTGAAATTGATTGACTCGTGTTAAAAGTAAATAATATTTCCCTATGGCAGGATATATGATTCACAGAACATCACCCAAGATATGCTATAGCTTATAAATTTCCTGCGGAAGTTTTCACTACACAAATATTATCAGTAGAACATAGTGTATGAAGAACATGAACCATTACTCCTGTAGCGAATCTAGAAGCTATAAATATTGCTTGAGTAATAGTGAAAAGAGCCACTCTTCATAATTATGAAGAGGTTGAAAATCTAGACGCAAGAATCGGAGATACTATTTTTATTAAAAGAGCATGAGAAGTAATACCAAAGATTATATCTGTTGTAAAAGATGGTGATAGAAGTGCTTATGAAAAAATTCTTCCTCCAAAATTTTGTCCTAGTTGCGAAACAGTAGTAAAAAAAGATGATAATAAGGTAAGATATTACTGTCCAAATAATATTGATTGTCCTGCAAAACATCATGAAAAACTATCTTTTGCTGTATGAAAACAATGATTTAATATTGATTGATTTTGAGAAAAACAAGTAGAAACGTTTTTAAAAGAATGAATAATCCATAATTTAGCAGATATATTTAAGATTTCAGAAAAAAAAGAAGAAATTTTAGATTTAGAATGATTTCAAGAAAAATCAGTTAATAATTTAGTTATATGAGTAGAAAAAGCTAAAAATGTAGAGATTTCTGTATTATTAACAGCATTATGAATTTCTGGAGTAGGTAAAAAAACAGCTAGGACAATATCAAAGTTTTTTAAAAATAAGGATGATTTATTAAATTTTAATGATAACATAGAAGATTTAGAGAATTTAGAAGATATTTGACCTGAAATAGCTAAAAATGTAATAGATTATTTTTGATGAGATGCTCATTTAAGAATATTATGAGAATTAGTTGAAATATTAAATATAAATTATTATAAAGAGAAAATAGTTGTAGGAAATTCTATATTTAATTGAAAGAATGTATGTATAACAGGAAGTTTTATTGAAAATTGAAATAAAATAGCAAGAGATGAGCTTGTTGAATTATTAGAAGAAGTTTGATGAGAATTCATATCAACTGTATCTAAAAATACTGATTATTTATTAGCATGAGAAAAAGCGTGAAGTAAAAAACTAAAAGCAGAAAAGATCTGAATTGAAATAATTAACTTGACATTCTTTAAAAACTCCTTATAAAATATACAATTATTCTTTTAAAGAGATATTTGTATTGTGATAAAATTGATTTGGGTTAATCGTAAGAAAAGAGAGATTGATAGAATAGAAATTGGGAATTTGTATAATAAATTATCAACAGACACTAAAAAGTTAATAGATGATATTGTTTCTCTCGAATTTGATAAGGCAAAAATTAGCGAAGAAATAGTGCATCCATTAGATGACAATATTAGTTATATACCACTAGAAAATCTCGATAGGAGTATGCAAGATCTACTTACCAAATTTTCAGATGATGTTTGAAGTACTGTAGCTACCCGTATTCCAGATCTTTTAAAATATAGAAAGAGAACTGTTATGTAAATATTTAAAAAAATAAAAAAAGAAGTAAATTTACTTCTTTTTTTATTTTTCATTGTATAAATGCACATCTCTTTGAGGGAAAGGAAAAGATATTTTCTTTTTGTCAAAGGTGGTTTTGATTGTTTCTAATATATTATATTTAGTAGCCCAATAATCTTCACTTTTTACAAATACTCTATAGTTAAAGTTAACAGAGTTATCTCAAAATTCATTTAATCATATTGTTATTTTGTGATCCTGTAATACATTTTCATGATTTTCAGCAATTTCTAATAGAGTTTTTTTAACTAATTCAATATTATCATCATAACTAACTCATATAACCATATCAATTCTTCTTTTTGGTTCAGCCGAATAATTAGTCATTGATCAGTTTGAAATATCTGAATTTGGTATAATAATTCTTTTTTTATCTGGAGTTAATAGGGTAGTATTAAATATGCTTATCTCCTTAACTACTCATGCAAATCATCAAATTTCTACATAATGACCTATTCTAAAAGGTTTTAACATTAAAATCATTACTCATCAAGCAAAATTTTGAAGTGTACCAGATAATGCCATACCAACAGCAAATCATGCGGCAGCTAACATAGCCACAAAAGAACTTGTTTGTACTCATAGTATTCAGGCCGCTGCGATAATTACCATTATCTTTAGCAACATATTTGAAAGACTAGTCACGAAACTCTTAAGCATAGGATTAAGTTTTTGTTTATCCATAAGTTTAGTAATACCTTTTTCCAATATATTTATTATCTTGAAACCTATCCATAAAACTAATAAGGCTCCAATTATTTTAGGTAAATATCCTATAAATCATTGGACCGCAATATCTATATATGATGTTAAATCTATTCAAGCAACATTTGTTAAATCCATATTTTTTTATTAAAAAGTATTTATATTTTTTAGTTTATTTTTATATTTGATAAAATCAATTAAATATTTGATTTTTTAGTCATTATAAATAAACTGTAGCTCGCAAACATAAGGATTCATAGCTCAGCTGGTAGAGCACCCGCCTCTTAAGCGGTAGGTCCCGGGTTCGAACCCCGGTGAATCCACCAATAAGTAAAAATACGAACATTAAAGGCTTTATATAGTAGTTTATCCCTATGTAGAGCCTTTTTATTGTTTTATAAAGGTTCTACCATAAATATATAATAATTTTACTATGTTTTTTTGATGGACTTTTTTGGTTTTATCTATATATTTTAGATACATATAACCTTATAAAAATATATGACTCAAATAGCATTACAAAACTTGGAATTAGCTAATAAATTTGGTATTAGTTTACAGGTAGTACAATCTTGGTTTAAAAGATGATTTTTCAATGATATTAAATCATGAGAAGTATTTTTTGAAGAAAATATTGAAATTATCAAAGCTAAACCATTTATAAAATGGGTTTGATGAAAAAGGCAACTTATTTCTCAATTTGAGGAATTATATCCAAAAGAATTCAATAACTATTTTGAGCCATTTTTATGAGGTTGAGCTGTATTTTTTAATTTACAAAGAGAAAAAAGTTTCTTATCAGATGTAAATGAGGAATTAATTAATGTATATAAAACAATCAAAACTAAACCTAAAAAACTTATAGCTTTTTTAGAATCTTTAGAATATTCAAAAGAAAAATTTTTAGAAATTAGATTTTGGGATAGATGCGAGTGAGGATTAAAAAAATATTCAGAAATTGAAAGAGCAGGAAGATTTATTTATATGAATAGAACTTGTTTTAATGGTCTTTATAGAGTTAATTCAAGATGAGAATTTAATGTTCCTTTTGGAAAACATACAAATCCTGATTTTGTTCAAAAAGAAAATATATTAAATACATCAGAATTATTAAATAAAACTAAAGCTGAAATAAAGCTTCAAAGTTTTGAAAAAGTTTTAACTAAAGCTAAAAAAGGAGATTTTGTTTATTTTGATCCTCCATATGATGTACTTTCGACTAGTGCAAACTTCACTTCATATGATAGTTCATGATTTTGACAAGATATGCAGACTAAATTAGCTGATGTTTTTAAAAAATTAAATAAAAAATGAGTAAATGTTATGCTTTCTAATCATAATACACCTTTTATAAGAGAATTATATAAAGATTTCAATTTTAATATTGTAAAAGCCACTAGAATGATTAATAGTAAGGGAAACTGAAGAGGTAAAGTTGAGGAAATTGTGGTTAGGAATTATTAATATTTTATTATTTGATATAATTTATGTTTATAAAAAATATTAAATTAAAAAATTTTAAATGTTTTAGTGACTTAGATATAGATTTTTCTATCCCAAACTGAGAAGACTGAAGCTGATTAAATATTTTAGTTTGAGAAAATAATAGCTGAAAATCTTCACTTATTGAAGCTATACATTTTTTAAGAAATAAGAGTACTAAAAATATAAAAAAAATTTGAATTAATGATGATTGAAATGATTTTTTTGTTGAACAAACTTTTGTATGAAATATTGATAATGTAATTGATAATTTTATACAGGAAAATAAAAAAGAATCATTTAGAAATTGTTTATACGAAGAAGATTGAAATAAATATTTCAAAGTAAAAAGAGAATTTAAAAATGATAGTGATATTAAAAAAATATTATTTTTCAATAATTGAGATTACAGTAATGTTTCTTGAATTGATTGAGTTTTTCAAAAATTCTTTCAAATAAGTAATATTTGGGCAGATACAAGTCCTGAAAATGAAAGTAAGTTTTGAAGTTCTACAATTTGTTGAAATTTATTATCTGAAATTTCTGATAAATTTAAAACTGATAATTCGGAGTTTGATGATTTTCTTGTAGAATTTAATAAGATGTTTAATGATGATGATTCTTGATTACAATTAGATTTAAATAATGTAGCAAATGAAACACAGCAAATATTAAATGAACAATTTTGAAATGCTTCTTTGAAATTTAAATTTAATAATCCAGAACCTAATATTTTATTTAAGAATATTAAAATACTTGTAAATGATTGAGAGGAAACAGATATTTCAGAAAAATGACATTGATTACAAAGAGCTATAATATTATCTTTATTACAAGTCTATGCAAAAAGAATAACTCAGATTGATGATGGTGATTGAAATATAAATTTAAAACCACATTTTTTATTTATAGATGAACCTGAAATGTGATTACATCCACAAGCTCAAAAAAAATTATTTGATGCATTGAAAATATTATCTAAGAATCATCAAATTTTTATATCTTCACATTCAGAGAATTTTATTTCTTTAGATACAATAGAAAATATATATAAGTTCCAAAAAGAATGAGATAGTACTATAATAAAATCAATTAGAAATTTTGATATTAATATTAATGAAAATAGAAACTTCTTTTTTCATCATCATAAACTTTTTTTTACTAAAAAAGCTATTTTTTTTAGAATGAGTAGATGATATGGATAATTATCCAATATTTAGTGAGTTAAATTGATATTCAGATTTAAAATCAAATTTTTATTTTATGTGATCATGCTCTGCTCATCATAAATTTAGAGACTTATGTAAGTATTTTTGAATTATTCCCTATTTTATTTTAGATATTGATGTTATTTCTAAAAATTCTCAAGCTAAATGATGATTTTTATTAGACATAAAAAATAAAATTTTAGAATTAAATATTGAATGTAGTAAAAAAAGACCTGAAGATTTATTAGATGAAAATTTGAATAGTGAACAAAAAATATTAAAAAGTGAAATTATTAATAACTTAAAAGAAGAAAATTATTTTATTTTATCGAAATGAGCTTTTGAACAATATTTTACTTGAAGTTGAGAAATCTTAGATTGAGTCAAAAAAAATGAAATAATAACTTTTCTAGATATAATTAAAAATAATTAAACTTATGCAAAATTTCCAAAATCTAATACAAACATTACAAACTTCTATTTTTTCATGGGATTATTTTTCTAATTTCAAAAAAATAAAAGATAATAGTTTTAAAATTAAAATTCAATTAAATATATTGAACTCTCTTTTATGAGAAGAAAATATTGAAAATAAATTCTTAGATATTTTAAAAGAATATCCTGAAACTAGAAAAGTATTACCAATATTAATAGCAGTAAGAGATTTTGATAAGCAAATATTAGATAGAGATACTATGTTAGTTTCTGAAGTAAAATATTTATTTAATCCTAAAAAAGATTTTATAGATAATGATATGTTATTATTTTTTGATATTTCATGATTAAAAGAAGTTTTTCAAAATAAATATATTTCAAACTTAAATGACTATGTTTTTTGAGTTGAAACTGGATTAGATAGTAATGCTAGAAAAAATAGAACATGAGATTTGATGGAGAATTTAGTTGAAGAATTTATCAAAGATTTATGTAATAAGAATCCTTGATTTCAATATAAAGAACAAGCAACTGTTAGTTTTATGAAGAAAGAATGGAATATAGATGTTAAATCTGATAAATCTAGTAGAAGATTTGATTTTGCTATATTTGACAGCAATAAAAATAAAGTATTTTTAATAGAGGTTAATTATTATTGATGAGGTTGAAGTAAATTAAAAGCTGTTGCTTGAGAATTTACATTATTATATAAATTTATGCAAGAGCAAGATATTTCTTTTTATTGGATTACAGACTGATTAGGTTGGTGAACTTCTGCTAAACCATTGGAAGAGGCTTATAATAAAATGGAATGAAATATTTATAATATTGAAATGTTGAAAGGTGGTATTTTAAATGAATTAATTAAATAAAATCGTGTGAACAAAGAATTTTAAAGAAGACATCTTATTGTGAATATATGATTTTAATGATAAATTATCTTTATGTATTACTAAATGAACTTTATCTGATTATGATATTAAAGTAAACTATAAAGATTTAAATGATAGTGATTATTGGAAAACACCAAAACATATTCATTGGATTTTTGATATTATGATAAAAAAAGAACATAAATCAGAAGAAGTAAAATCATTTATGAGGTTTTTATTAAATAAATGGAATACTTTAACTAGTGATTTTTGTTCAACAGAATTAATAAAATTACATAATAAAGAAAAAACATTAGAAGAATTATTTAATGATATTAGTGATGATATTTCTAATTATACTGAATCTGATACATATTGATATTTTCCAAACTCTTTTCTTATATTATTCTGGTATCTAATGGTTTTACAAGAAAAAAATAATCGTTCAGATGCATATATGTTTAAAAATATGTTGGAATGAGTTATTAATGATGAATATAATCCTTATAAAATAATTTCTATTGCTACATGAAGATATAGTAAATAAAAATAAATTTGTAATAATATATATTATTTATATACTTTTAGATATAAATAGTATATATTATTTTTTTATTTAAAAATTATGACAAAAAAACAAAAACTACCACCAATTGATTTTGAACAAGAATGCTCTACTGTTTGGTCTTTTCCTAGAAGAGGGAATTGGTTAACACATAATAGTAAATATAGAGGGAACTGGTCACCAGAGGTAGTAAGAAATCTAATTACTAGATATTCAAAGAAATGAGATAATCTTTTAGATCCTATGATTGGTTGAGGAACAACTGCTATTGAATCCAAAGTTATGGGTAGAAACTTACTTTGTTATGATATTAATCCTGAAGCTATAAAATTAACTGAAAGTTTACTAGATTTTGAAGATATTTGATTAGAGCAAATAAATGAGTGTTTAGAAGAGCATGATCTAAAAAAGAATAAATGGTGAAAAATTAAAGTTTTACATCATGATGCAACTATAAAAAATGAAAATTTAAAAAAGGAGAGTATTGATTTTGTATTAATGCACCCACCATATGCTGATATAGTAAAATATAGTGAATGAAAAATTAAAGAAGATTTATCAAATATACATGATATAGATAAATTTTGTGATGAAATAGAGAAAGTAGCTAAAGAAAGTTTTAGAGTTTTAAAACCTTGAAAATATTGTGCCGTTTTAATGTGAGATACTAGAAGAGAAAAAATGTATCAACCTCTTGCTTTCAAAGTAATGGAGAGATTTATAAAAGTATGATTTGCTTTAAAAGAAGATATTATAAAAGTTCAACATAATTGTAAAGCTACATGATTTTGGGTTAAAAAATCAAAAGATTTTAATTTTTTACTTATAATGCATGAGCATTTATTTATTTTTAAAAAATTAAAGTAAAAATTAAAATTTTATAAATCAAATATCAATAGCGATATCTCTTATTTTCTTATAAATTTTAAGGACCTCTGACTGATTATTTATCATATATGGGATTAAACAGGTATCTTTGTAGGTTCTTCCTTTAGACCAGTCAAACCACCATGACATATTTCAAAAACACCATTTCTAACTTTTTAGCTTAGAGATGGTGTTTTTTAGTGTTCGGACAAAATAGGGAAGTTTGAGGTTTTGAGTAGACCAAATATAGAGAATAGTGAATTTTTGTCTTTGTTGAGGTTTGGAAAGGGGGTCGACCGAAATAAATTAACTACGTCATTCTTTTAGTGGACTTTTTATATTTTTTAAATATATTTTAAATTAATATTAATACTAATTTAAAATATAATGGATCCAACTACTGCAACTATTATAACTAAAAAAGCTTTAGATATAGCAGGACCACATATTAAATGATTTACAGATTATATGTCATTTAAAATGTTTGGTAAAGAATTTTTTATTGAAAAAGCAATTGCTGAAGCTGAAGCAGAAGTTGAAAGTAAAAAAGTTCTAGCAAAATGAGAATTTGAGTTGAATAGAGAAAAAATATGAAATGATTATATATTAGCTTTAGAAAAAGCAGAAAAGGAAGTAGAATATAAAAATTTAATTTCTGTAATGGAAAAAGCTAAATGAAAAATTAATGAAAATGCAGAATGAAATATTGATCCTGATAAAATGCAAAGATTGAAAAATCTAGCAAAAGAATATTCTTCTGATGAAATGCAAGATTATATTGCAAAAATACTTGCATGAGAATATAATAAATCTTGAACATATTCATTACAAACAATGGATATTATTAAAACCTTATCAAAAGAGGAAATTCAACTTTTCAAAAAATTCAAATGAATTATTTTTGAGAAGGATACAATACTTGAATCTATATTTAGAGATATAGACTTAATGAGCAAATTTAATGTTAGTTATGATGAATTATGACTGTTAGCATCATTAAATTTAGTTACGATGAATTCTTCTGTAAGATGGTTAATGGATATTTGAAATAATATTACTGCATTTGAGTATAATTGAAAAGTATTTTGATTAAAGTATAAATGAAAAAAAACAATAAATTGATTATATTTTTTAACTAGAGCTTGAAAAGAATTATATTGATTATTAGATGATAATTATAATCAAAACTTTATAGAGCATCTTAAATGATTTTATAAATGAAAATGAATTGAATTAATAGAACAAAAATAGTAAATTAAAGTATAAATTTAAATAATTAATTATATGTATATGAAAAAAATATTAATATTAATAATAGTATCTTTTCTTTTAACTGGATGTTTTAATTCTGAAAAAGTAGAGAATAATTGATTGGAAAATAAAAAAAGTACAAATGAAGCATCTGAAAATAAAATCAAATGTTCAAAAATGAATATTGATAAGGATATTAAAAATAATTGGTGAAATTTTGCAGAAGATTATAGTATAGATGAAGTATTTTATAGTAAAAATAAAAATACTTGTATTTGAATTGTGACTTTATATGAAAAAGAAACAAGAGATGTATGGTTATATGATATTTTAGAAAAAAATTGGTTTAGCACTAAATTGCTTACTAATTTATGAAATTGTAATTTTTCAGATAGTGATTTAAAAAGTATATGTATTGAACAACAAAATAAATTTGATAAGGAAGTTAGAAAATTAAAAGAATAATTAAAAAATTCTATTACTTATAAAAGATTATTTTTCTATTTCGTTCAGTTGGACTACCAGTATTACATTAACATTTTTTAAAAAGAGCAACTGTTAGATAAAATCTATCAGTTGCTCTTTTTTTAGAATCTGATTTTGAAAGCTCTTTTGAATCAAATAATTCAAATAATTAATCATCAAATTAATAATGATGAACTAATGTTATTTGTTCAAAAAATATTTCAACTAATACCTCATATTAAAAGTGAAATTATTCAGATGAACATTTGAAATTCAGCTTTTTCATTTAGAATAGCAAAAATTCAAGTTAATATAGGTATTAATATTATAAATCAGACTAAATTTTGTAATTCAGCCATAATTATTTATTAAAAATTAAAATTTATTTACATTTTTTAGGTAAACTTTTAGGTGTACTTCTTGAATGAGTTTTAACTTTTACAGTTTTTGGTCAAGGTTTAGCAGTAGTTCTAGTTGGTCTACATTTAGTTTTAGGTACCATACTTAGTATTGTTATAAAAAAATAAATTTGCAAATATTCCTCTTAACTATACACTGTGTTTACCACAGACACATAAATTTGTGTATAGAAGTCTCTAAATATTTGTATTTGGAGATTTTTATTTTGTATAAAAAATAAGTTTCATTTGTCTATATTAAGAATTAATACCCATATATTATCAATAATTACACTTATGTCAAGTTATTTTGTAATATTTTATTACAAAATAATGTTAAATAATTGTTAAAAAATTTGACTTAATTTTAAAATTAATATAATATTGATACAAAATAATATTTAATTTAATATTTATGCTGTCAAATAATAAAACTATTGGTAAGAAAATTAAAGAACTAAGAATAAAAAACTGAGAAAAATATTCTCAATGAGAAATAGCTAATATATTATGAATTAATAGAGTAAGTCTATCTCTTATAGAAAATTGAGAAAGAGAATTAAAAGAAGAAGAAATTAAAATATTGAGTGAAATTTTTGAAATAGATGATATTAATTATTTTAAAGTTAATATAGTTAAATTAAATAAAACAGATGATTTATATAACTTTAAAAGAGTTTTGTTATATGTATTAAATAAAGTAAAAGATAAAAAAAATGTTTGAAAAACAGTTTTATATAAACTATTATATTTTATTGAATTTAATCATTTTGAAAAATATTGAGATACTCTTTTAGGTATTGATTTTATAAAATGGCCTAAATGACCTGTTCCATTAAATGCACATAAAATCTTTAATGATATGGAGAAAAAATGACAAATTGATGAAATCATGAATAGGTTTAGATGATTTTTACAGTATAAATTATTATCAAATGTAGATAAAATTGATTTATCTGATTTATGAAAAGATAAATTAGAATTAATTGATAATGTTATAAGTAAATTTTGAGATAAAAGTGCTACCTGGATAAGTGAATATTCGCATGGTGATATGCCATATAAGGCTACAAAAGAAATTTGAGACATTATTCCTAAAGAACTTGTTTTCTATAGAACTTCGACTTATTCTATAACTGAATGATAGTATATGGAAATTAAGTATTTAGATGAATTTAATAAAGAATTTAAAAGATTAACAAAAAAATATAAATCATTAGAAAAGGATTTTGATATTTTTTTGATGGCTTTAAAAATAGATCCTACTTGAGGTGAAATTCCGTGAATTGTAAAAGTTGCTTGATTGTGAGAAAATATAAAATTTGATATTTATAAGGTGAAGAAAATGAGGTGTTTTTCTATTAGTAAAAATTCTAAGGATAGTTGATTAAGAATAATATATTTATATGAAGAAAAAACCTGAAAGATTGAATTTCAAAGAATAGAATTTATAGAAATTTATCATAAAAATAATAAATTAAATCATGATATAGATAGAATTAAGGATTATTATTAAAAATTTTGTTTACTCACAAAAATTCATTTATTTATCTCATTTAATAATTCACACAATTTAATTAAACCTTGAATACTCTCTTTGTTAGCGTATTCAATTGGGTTTCAAATACATTTTATACCGTTAAAAGTTTTACTACTGGACTGATGATACCACCATGATATATTTCAAAAATAGCATTAGTTAAGTTTTACTTAACTAATGCTATTTTTTTAGTGTTCTGATAAAATAAGGGAAGATAAGTAATAAAAAAATTATCATATTTTTTTTTAATGTATTTATTTACATATTTATTTTTAACTATATAATCGGCCCATTATTTATTTTTTATCTATTATTTATGCTTAATATTTTATTGCTAACACCTGTTCAATTTAATGATGATAACTGAAAAGAATACGAAAGTATTCTAAAAAATGTTCATTGTAATTGATTAGAGAAATACATTGATGATAAATTTTTATCATCAATTTCTCTAGATGATAAAAAGTGAGTTTTTATAGAAAATATAATGAAAACCAATTATCTAAAATGTTATATATATAATGATGATAATTCTTTTAAATTTAGCTATGACAAAAATAACTATACATTTAGATCACAGTTAATAATAGATGAAGACTTTAATTTACTAATACTAAGTGAAATTTCAACGTCAACTGAATTATCTGAAGAGGATTTAATAAAAATCCTTGATGATCGCCAAGCAATAAAAAATTTATGAATTTCTAAAATAAATAACAAAATTGAGAATAAATTTATAGATATATGCGAAGGTGTTTCAAAGAGTATTTTATGAAATCAACATATAAATAGTTTTTTTATTACATCAGGCTCAAACTGGCCTATGATTATTTCTGATAATTTAAATATAAAGAATCCAAAAAATATATTTTTAAAGGATGAAAAATTAGAAAAAATTAGTGAGAAAAAATCTGATGGTTGATTTTTTCACCTATGATGGAATTATGGTTTATCTCTCAATAATACTATAGATTTTAATTCTAACATAGTTAGTATGTTAACTGTCCTTCAAATGAATTATTACAAGATTCGTTTCTATAAGCTCTACTTTAGGGATAGATTGAGAATATCTGCTAAAAAGAGAAAAGTACATTTAAAAGAGATTAAAAATCTTAATAAAATGACCATTATTTATCATAATATTCTACTTACCTATAAAACACTCAAATCAAGCTTTCCTCCAAAAATTCACGCAGAATTCTGTTTAATTGAATCTAAGTGGAATATTGATGATGATTTAGTTCTGATTGATCATGCTATTGTTATGCAAGAAAGCTATTTAGCTAAACAGTATCAAATAAATGCAGAAATAACAAATAAGTATTTAAATTATTCATTAAGCTTTATTGCATTTATTCAAATTACATCTATTTATTGAATATTTCTAAGTGCAATGGATTTAATCAACAAAGATATATCAGTCTTCAATATGTCTACTTATCTTATAGTATTGATTTTATCACTTATATTTATGTTAGGTATTTTTATGTTTAAAAATAGAAAATAATTATTAGTATTATATTTTATGAATGTAGGTCTTGTATATTTACTAAACAGATATTGAAAAATTTCAACCAGAATTGATTTTATTGAGAAAAAGGTGATAATGAAGAAGTAAATGATATTATATAAATATAAACATATGGATACAAATCTCAATCTTGCAGTACTAATTGATGGAGATAATATTCCATCAGCTTACATTGGTGAAATGATAGAAGAAATAACTAAGTATGGAAATCCTACTATCAAAAGAATTTACGGAGATTGGACTCGTCCAGGACTTACTAAGTGGAAGAATCTTCTTTTAGAAAATGCTATCACACCCATTCAACAGTATGGATATACGACCTGAAAAAATGCTACAGATTCAGCTATGATTATTGATGCTATGGATATACTTTATAGTGAGAAAGTACAGGGGTTTTGTCTAGTATCAAGTGATAGCGATTTCACTAAACTTGCAACCAGATTAAGAGAAGCTGGAAAACTCGTTATTGGAATATGAGAAAAAAAGACACCAAATCCTTTTGTAGTTGCATGTGATAAATTTGTTTATATAGAAATACTTAAAAAACAAACAGAGGAATCTAGAGAAACTTCATCAAATTTTGACACCATTGGCTCAAAAGAAATTCTACTTATATCATCTACCATAAATGATATTTCTGATGAAGATGGCTGGGCTTTTCTATGAGATGTTTGATGACTAATTCAAAAGAAGCAACCGAGCTTTGATTCTAGAAACTATGGTTTCGAGAAACTTACACCACTTATTAAGTCAACTTGAAAGTTTGAAATAGAACAAAGAGATAATTTAAAATCTCGCCATAAATTAATTTATGTTAGAAATGTAGAACAAAAAAAGTATTGAAGAAAAAAGAAAGGATAATAGATGTCGAATTAAAAAAAGAATAATTAAAATAATTATTCTTTTTTTAATTCATTAAGCAAGGTGTGTATTTTTTACGAAAAATAACAATTTTACTAATCATCTTAATCTATTGACAATTAGTGTATTACTTATATAATATTTTATATAAGTTTTTTATTTTCAACTTAATTATATATTTATGAGTAAAGAAAACTACGTTAGACACAATCATGATTTTTTATTGGATGACCATAGGACTGATCGTGATTATACTAAGTGAAATGTAATTAGTTGATGATGGTTGGTTTAATGAGATTTAAGAGAGTTTCAATCTAAATTATTAGATTTATTAGATTATAAATGAGTCTCTGATACATATATGCATAATGGGTGTTGTGTTATCTTAACTTGAAGTAGAGATAGGGAAATACCAAATAATCCATTTTGTTTTTGAAGAATAATTGTTCAGTGAATTATTGAAAATGTAGATGCTGTAGATAAGCTATTATTGGATAATTTACCAGAATTAACAAAAATAAAAAATAGTGATTAATTTTTTTTATAATATTAATATTTAATAAATTTATATGAATACTTCATGAAAATCCATTACTAAAACTGCGGATGATAATGTTTTTGTTCTCAATAATAATCCTGATAATCCAAACTTAGAATACATTAGTCAATTATGACTTCCTCTAGATTTACTAGACGATATAACAGAAGAGTCTATTGAAAACTGAGAAGTAGATAATATAGTACACTCAAATAATAAATGAAGAAATTCAACATATGTAATTGGTTCTAGAAATAGTAGAGAAACATTTTCATATAAACCAGGAGTAGAATTATCTAAAAGAGAAGCTTTCATTAAAGCGATCATAAGATTAAAAGAAATAAAATTGGCTAAAGAAAATAAGTCTGCTTTGAAGATATTCACAAGTAGTATTTCAAAGAATTGAATTTTGTGATTTAGGATAGTATTCATAAATAGTAAGCCCTTTTTGATAGTCAACAGAAGATTTAATACAAAGCTAGAAAAAAAGTATGATTTGGATAAAATCTTACTCTGTGATGCACTAAAAGAATCAATTCAATTATTAAAAGAATTATATTGAGTAGAGAACTCTATAGATGCAAATATAGCAAAAAGAATAGGTAATGCAAAGCATACATACACTAAATGACCTAAAATAGAATTAGATAAACCTGATGATGCGGCAACATTTAGTCAATGATTAGAAGTGCATCTTAAAGACTTCGTTAGTAGTCGTACAGCTAATAGTATAAGAAATAATCCTAGAACTAACGCTGATAATGATATTAAATGTACTGAAGAAACAATGAAAGAAGCATTGAAAAATCTTATGCTATGAAAATAAATACAACTAACCCAATTGATAACTTAGATGAATTTACCTATAATAGGCTTGTCTTGAAATCAGAAAATAATATTGATTTCAGTAAGCCTTTTTTGGTTTTTATTAGTTTTGACTCTAATGCTATTCAATCAGAAATGAAAATTTGAAAATATTGAATTTATCTATGATTATATAGAAAAGAAGATTTGTATTATGATTTGGATGAGAATATAGTTGAAGTAAATGATAGTATGAAAAATGAATGATGATGTGAGTTAATTAAAATTAATAACTGAGAATATGTATGGTGAGATGAGTGTCTTTGGGAGCCCTTAATTCAGTGAAAAAACATTGATTTGGATAAAATTATAGGAGAAACTCTATTAAAAATATTAGATTTACTAGATTTTCAAAAATAATTTGACACTACTATTCTATTATTTATAATATTATGTAGATTTTAATATTTAACAAATAAATAAATGACAATTTCAAGAATACTTAATGATGATATTTTTACTTATCCAAAAATAGATTGAGAGGATAGAAAAATTATAGTATGTGGTACTAATGATATGTGAGATAATAGATGAGCTCCAGAATCTGTAGCTGGAATTATATGAAGTAATTATTCTCCTGATTTTAGAAAGTTTCCAGAATGAGCAAAGAATATATGAGATATATATGCTAGAGAAGAAATAAGTGATACCTATATCGCTATAGTTTGTAATTCAGTAAACGGTATTTTAGAATCATCAAGAGATTGGAGGAAATTATCAGAGGCGTTAGCTACTTGATACCAATCTATATTTGAAAATTATGCTAGAGCTAACATATTAGATATGAATAAGATAGCTAATAATTTAACGCAAGCAGTTAGTGGTCTTCATGGAACTGAAGATGATTTCAAAAAAAGTATTGATGAATTACTTAAAATTTCACACCAAGCCTTAAATGAAATACTGCATCCTGTTCGTAGCGTTCTGATTTGATGATGAAAAAGTTGAATAGAAAATAATGCATCAATTGTTAATAGTTTATCTGCTATGGAAAAATCTCCTTTGAATTTGCATTTATATTTAAGAGAGAAGTCAGAAGCACAACATGTAGCACAAGTTATTGAAATGTATCCTTGAGTATTTCAAAACGAATCTATAGATGAAGATATTAGAAGGTATGCATAGTATTTTTATTTAATCAGATTTTAAAACACTATTATATAGTGTTTTTTTGTTATTATTCAAAAATTATGATAATATATTATATATATTTATTATCATAAAAATAAAAAATGACTGTAAAAAACATATGATTTGAAAATCCTAATGATTTTATAGATAACTTAGCTAAAATTTGATTGACAAATCAAGCATCAGATATACATATTACTCCGTGACTGGATAATGTAACAGTTAAATTTAGAATTTGATGAGAATTAAGACCAATTTATACTTTTTCTAATGAATTATATTCAAAATTTATTAATGCAATGAAAGTGAAATCTGGAATGGATATTAGTGAGCATAACCATATTCAAGATTGAAAAATGTTTTTTAAAATTAATATGAACTGAAAAAACGTATGAGTTAACTTAAGAGTATCAAGTTTACCTGTATTGCATTGAGAAAATATTGTAATGAGATTATTGTTAGCTGAAAGTAAGTATTTAGAGTTAGATTCTTTATGATATTCTCCAGGTAATATTAGCCTATTAAAAGATATATCAAATTTAAATGAATGACTAGTTTTGGTTTGTTGATGAACATGAAGCTGAAAAACTACCACTCTTTATTCACTATTAAATACATTTGATAAGAGTAAAAAGTGAATTTTTACACTAGAAGATCCAGTAGAATATCAAGTAGAGTGATATATTCAGTCGCAAATACGTAGTTTAAAAGGAAGCTGAGATGCTTCAAAATCTTATACCTTTGAAGAAGGTTTAATTTGAATACTTAGACAAGACCCGGATATTATAATGATTTGAGAACTAAGAAGAGAAGAAGAAGCTAAAACGTGTTTTGAAGCCGCTAATACATGACACATAGTATTATGAACTATTCATTCTAATAATGCAGTTTCAGTTATTACAAGAGTTAGGCAATTTTGAATTGAATCATATTTAATTGCTAGTTGATTAAAATATATAATTTCTCAAAAAATATCTAAACATTTATGTCCACATTGCAAGGAAGAAGTAAATATTTCTAAATGAGATTTTTCTGAAAAAATTCAAAAATTTATAAATACTGACTCCGTTAAGGTATATAAAAATCATGCAGCATGATGTTCAGAATGTACTAATTGATATAATTGAATTATTTTAGTCTGAGAAGTAATAGAAATTGATGACAAGCTATATAATCTCTTACTTAAAAATACTGGTGAAACAGAAATAAAAGAAGCGTTACTTACTAGCTGATTTGTACCATACTATATTGATTGATTTAAAAAATCCTTAGAGTGAAAAATGAGTATAGATGACGTACTTGATTTGGAATATTAAAAAAATAACTATCAAAGAATAGTTATTTTTTTTAATCAGCTAGTTTTTATAGTTCATATTTGTAATTTTCTAATAATTATGATACAATAATAGAATAAAATATATAATTTAATTTATAAATATGAGAGATTTCTTTAGATGATTCGGAAATAAGATAGAAGACAAATTTGTTCTATATTTTTTTAGTATATCCATAATAATTACTGCTTGAATAATTATTATAGTTAGTTTTTCTCAAATACCAGAAGTTGAAGAAAAACTACTAGATGATAAAAAATATCTTATGTCCGAAATAACATGAGTTATGAAAAAGAATATTGAACATAGATTGGATCAAGAATGAATGATAGGTTGTGATTTATCTTGCAAAAAAATAAAGATTTCTAATTTTATTTCTAACATAAATTACTGACCTGATGATCAATGATATTTTTTTCTGATGGATAAGGAATTAAACATGTTATGACATACCTACCCTGATTTCGTATGATTAAATATGGAAGAAATGATTACTAGATTTAATATAAATGATGGAGTAGAAATGAAAAGATTATTTCTTGAGGAAAATAATAAATATATTTCATATACATTAGTTTCACCCGATAATCCGGAACGTCCTTTTTCTAGAATATTATATTTTTCTAAAATACAAAATCAGGATTGGATAATCTGAACAGTCTTCATTGAAGATGATATAAAGGATAGTATGGATATTATTACTTTTGAAATAATTAAAAATACACTTATAAATTTATGTATCATTTTATTCTTACTAAGTTTTGTTATTATCTTTTGATCTAGAATAGAAAGAAATAATAGAGATAATCAAAGAAAATTTGAATCAATAATCCAGCATTTACCTATATGAATATTTCGTATTTCTAATTGAAAATTATCTATGTGGAATAATGCCTTACTTAAATTATTGTCAATATCTGAAGATGATGCCTATGATAATTGAATTAATGTTATTGATTATTTTGTTAACAAAAATGAGTGAGAAGATTTTATTTTAAGTCTTCAGAAATGACTAAATATCGATAGAAAAGAAATTCAAATCCAAAATAATAACTGAAAAAAAATATGGGTTAACATATGATTAAGAACAGTTAATGAATGAAAAAAGATTTATTTTGATGGATGGATTGAAGATTTTAGCAAGGATCATGACACAAATGAATTACTTAAAAAATCATATGAACAATTACAAAAGGCAGATGTGATGAAAGATGATATAATTTGAATTACGTGACATGAACTTAGAACACCGCTAACAATAATAAAATGATTCGCTTCGATTTTAAATGATACTAATTCTTGAAATTTAGATAAATCACAAATAACATACATAGAAAAAATACTAAATAATAGTGATAAATTATTACTTATGATAAATGATATGCTAGATTTAACAAAGCTAGAAAGTTGAAAAACAATTTTTATCCCCGAAAGAATAAACATTAGAGAATTAATAATGCAAGTTTATGAAGATTTTGTCCTACAATCTAAATCAGAAAATAAAACTATAAATATTAATCTACCTAAAGAGGATGTTTTTATTGAATATGACCCTTTACAATTAAAAAGAGTATTAATTAATTTAATCTCAAATGCGCTGAAATTTGTTTCTGATTCCTGAAAATGAGAAGTTGATATAAATATAGTAAAAAAGACTAATAAAGTAATTGATTTAGACATTACCGATAACGGTCAAGGTATCTCTAAAGAAGATATTGACGATGTATTTCTTAAATTCAAACAGGTTTGATGACATATGAAGCGTACTTCAGAATGAACATGATTAGGTTTACCTATCGTAAAATCAATTTTGGAGCATATGGATAGTAAGATTACTGTAAAAAGTGAAATTTGAAAATGAAGTAAATTTTCATTTAGTTTAAAAATTAATAAATAATAACTCTTTAAAAATATATTATGAACAAAAAAGTATTAATAATTGATGATAACATTGTTATCTGTGAAATGTATCAGGCAGTTCTTGAAAATGAATGATATGAAGTAAAAATAGAACATGATGGCTTAAAATGAATTAATTTAGCTGTTGAGTTTAATCCTGATTTAATCTTATTAGATATCATGATGCCTCAATGTGATTGATATGAAGTCCTAGAGACACTTAATATGCATTCTAGTTTAAATGCTACTATATTAATAAATAGTAACTTAACGAGTGATGATGATGAAAAAAAGGCTCTAGATCTATGAGCAGTAAAATTTCTAAGAAAAGCAGATTTTACTCCAGCTGAAATTGTAGCTGAAATAAAAAAAGTTTTTTGAGAATGAAAAGAATCTAGTTCTAAAAAAATATTAGTTATAGATGACAATAAAGAGATATGTGAAATGTATAAAATTGTACTTGAATCTAAATGATTTGATGTAAAATTGGAATATAACTGATTACATTGATTGACTTCCGCAATAGAATATAAGCCAGATTTAATTATTTTAGATATTATGATGCCTGAGATTAATGGGTTTGAAGTATTGGAATCAATTAAATGACATTCCGATTTAAAAACATTAGTTGTAGTAAATAGTAATTTATTCTGAGTGGATGATGAAAAAAAGGCTCTAGATTTATGAGCTACGAAATACCTAAGAAAATCTTATTACACACCAGTTCAGGTTGTAGATGTAATAGTAGAATTATTAGATTAATATAATTAAAAGAATCCTAATGCGTACATAGCATCAGGATTCATTTTTTTTGCTAATCGCAAAAACCCTCAATCTTACCACTTTCAATCTTTTTGTAGATCAAAAAGAATGTAAATAAATACACCACAAGCCCTAAGATTAAAGCTCCTAGGAAGTGATATAGGGTATAGGTGATTGTTTCATGTACTGTTAGGCCGACTAACAATAAGAAACTACCTAATACTGCGGTACGCACATTCTCGAACATACACTTGATAGTCCGTGGATTTTCATATATATATTTTATCATACCTATGCTAACCATTTTTCTTACTCCAGATAAAGTTGGAATTATATTTTATATCTAAAATAGGATATGTCAAATAATAGAATCATTAAAAAAAAGAACTAAAATAATTTAGTTCTTTTTTTATAATTTTTAATTAAGTTCTTTCTTGTGCGAAATCAACTTTAATAGTTCTACCATCTAATTCTTTACCATCCATAGCTTCTTTAGCAGCAGATGAATCAGTAGTATTAGCATACTCTACAAAACCAAAACCTCTTGATTTACCAGTTTCTCTATCTTTTATGATTTTAACTGATACCACTTCACCAAATTCAGCAAAAGCCTCTTCAAAATCTTGCTCAGTTAAATTCCAAGAAATTCAACCTACAAATAATTTATTTGTTTCCATTTATACGAAAAATAAATAATAAAATAATTCGAAATATTCATTATTGTCATTTTTGTAAACAAATAATATCTTATCTCATATATATATTACTATTTTTAAATTAAAATCAAATTATTTTTTTAAAATTCATCATTTTAACGTATATTTTCACATAAATAACTATATTAAACACCTATTTTTGAATTAATCTAGCTGTAATTTTTCTTTCTTTGGATTTATTATTATTTTTATATATATTTATTAGCACTTAAATGATAGATTAGATAAAAAAATGAATAAAATTATAATTTGATTAGCTGCATTATTTTCAATATCGCTTTTTCATATAATTAATGTGTTAAGTTTTTGAGATTATTCTAAGACTGAATTAATTTGAGAATGAAATAATATCGTTATTGATAATACTGATTATACTCAAGAAGTTGAATCTGAAATTGACTTAATATCTGAAATATTAGATATATATATAGATGAAGAAATTAAATATATAGAAGAAAATAAAATCAGTCATATAGAAACCCCAAAAAACATAAAATCTCTTTATTTCTCAGCGCATTCTATTAATAATAAGACTAAATTAGATGCTTTTTATGAAATAGCTAGAACTAAAGAGGTTAATTCTATAACTATTGATCTAAAAGAGGTTGACTGATATACAAATTTCAAGTTAGATGATAGTTATTTTTGAAATATTAAGCCTCATTCTAACAACAGAATAAAAAATATAGAGGAAATACTGGAAAAAATGCATTCAGAGAGCATTTATACTATTGCAAGAATATCAGTCTTTAAAGATAAAAGATTAACGCAAGTAAGACCTGATTTAGCAATTAAATGGAATACTGATTGGTCTGTTTGGACTGATTATAATTGAAACAGCTATATCGATCCTTATTCAAAAGAGGCCTGGGATTATAATGCTTCATTAGCTATTGCGGCTTATGAACTATGATTTGATGAAGTAAATTTTGATTACGTTAGATTTCCAACTGATTGATATATTTCTAAAACTTATTATCCTTTTGCGAAAGAAGTTATTTCCACTAATCCTAAATGGTGAAAAATAATGGTTATAGATAAATTCTCTAATTATATAACAACTAAAGTAAGAGAACATGATCCAAATATAGTATTGTCAGCTGATGTATTTTGACTAGTTACCAATATTAATCTTTTTCAGATATGACAAAATCTAGAATCATTTTTACTTTCATTTGATTATGTAGGACCAATGATTTACCCATCTCATTATTCACAATGATACTTATGATTTACTTATCCAGATAATCATCCTTATGAAATTTTTAAGAATTCTTTAGATAAGGCTCAGTTAAGGATAGATAAACTTAATTCTGAAATAACTAATGCATGAATAGAATTTAGGGATATAAAATTAAATGATTATCTAACATATGATAATCAGAATAATAAGGAAGAAATAACTTTAAAAAAAATTAGACCATGGTTGCAATGATTTTCTTGTACATGGTGTAAAGGATACCAGCCATATAATAGAGAAAAATTTAGATGACAAGTAAATGCTGTATCGGATTCATGACTTAATTCATGGTGGGTATGGAGTTCAGGTTCTAATTATTATAATGAACGGTATGATAAGGAAATTTTAATCACAAAAAAAGAAGAAGAATATTAATATTCTTCTTCTTTTTTTTGTATAATTATGCTTCAGTTTTATCTTGAGCAAAATCAACTTTGATAGTTCTACCATCTAATTCAGCACCATCCATAGCGTCTTTAGCAGCAATTGCTTCTTCAACACTAGTGAATTCTACAAAACCAAATCCTTTAGATTTCCCAGTTTCTCTGTCTTTTATAACTTTAGCGAAAGTAACTTCACCGTATTCTTTAAAAGCATCTTTAACTTCTTGCCAATCTAAATTCCAAGATAACCCACCAACGAATAATTTATTAGTTTCCATAATAAAAATATAATTAAATAAAATTTTGAGAAAATAGTTTATTTTAATACTTAGTATTATAGACCTAACATTGGACCTCTAGCACAAATATGAAAATGAAATCAATTGTTTCTCGAGACGTATTATAACTATTTTTTACAAAATGCAAATTTTTATTTAAAATACTCAGTTAAATCAGGTACAATTTGCTTTTTTCTCGATAATCTTCTCTTCAGGTCTACTAAATTATTTTCTACTTTTGACTTAAATACATCTTCAATTATTCTTGAATCATCTCAATCAAGTACTATTGATGTATTTTTTTCTCAAATAATATCAACAACTGACAGTAATATAAAAGATAAATGTTCCTTTTCTTTTATATTTTGCATAGCCTTTAGGATTTCATCTTTTCTATTTAATGCGTAACTTGGATTTGTAGTTTCAAGTGTACCTATTCCAGCTTTTGTCGAGTTAAATTGAAATTCTTTGTAATCATATTTAATCAATTCTTCAGCAGGCATATCTCATAAGTCAGATTTAGCATCAAACATAGGCATAGCAAAAGCTTCCAAATCACTTATTCATGTTATTTCTTGTAAATTTTTAGCTATCTCAACATCCTCCTTAGTAGTTGTAGCTGATTTAAATAATAGACTATCTGATAATATTCCTGCAAGCATTATTTTTCATAATTCTTTTGTTATTTCAAACACTTGTTCTTTATACATTTTGTAAATAACAGAACAAGTAGAACATAATTTCTCCATTCTAATATTTACAGGATTTGATGTCGAAAAATCAATTTTATGATGATCAATTAAGTATTCTAGGTTTAATTCAGCTAGATTATCTAATGTTTGGAACTCTTCATTATGGTCTACTAAAGCGACACTTGTTCATGCAGGGAAGCTGGTAGCTATTTCAGGTGTATTAATATTTAATAATTCTAAAATATATTCAGTTTCTTTATTCAACTTTCATTGTACATAAGCTTTTGCAGAATAATTTCACTTTTTATTTAAATAATCTGCTAATAAAATCGCAGCTAGTGTACAATCTGTATCTGGAATCTTGTGACCTATTACTTTTATATCTATCATTATTTTGTGTATTTTATTTTTTAATGGTTTCTAAAGTTTATTTTTAATCTAACAAATTTCAAGTTTATTTTTTATGTTTAACTCTAGATTTTCTATCTTTAGCTTTTCAGAATTTATCTTTTAGTTTTTTAAATTGTCTTTCTCATAATTTTTCTTCTAAAACTAAATTTAATTCAGCTTCTTCATCGAATATATTAATATCCATTTCTATATTATTCTCTAGTTTAAATTTGTAATCTTTGTAATTTCAATAACTAATACTTAATTCTCAGTCATTTATAAACCATATATTAGTTGCTAACTTATTAACAAAATATCTATCATGAGATATGAATAATATAGATCATTTGAAATTTCTCAATTCTTCCTCTAAAGATTCTCTAGTATCGTAGTCTAGATGATTAGTTGGTTCATCTAATATAAGCAGATTACATTCTTTTTGTCATAATATTGAGAATAAGAGTTTTGATATTTGTCATCACGATAATTCAGAAACTTTTTTACTTATAATATTCTTATCAAATAAATAGTTACTGAGTATCGAAATTAACTGTTGATCAGAAAAATTAAATCAATGTTTTTCAAAATTTTCTCTAACTGTCTTATTTTTTTCTAGTTCTTCATGCATTTGAGAGTAGTATCATATTTTAACAGCTTTTCATTTACTGTATAATCAATCCAAAACATCGAGTTCTCTCATAATTGTCTTTAAAAATGTTGATTTTCAAACACCATTTTCCCCAACTATTCATATTATCTGTCTTTTATATAAATGTTGTTCTGATATATAGAAGAGAGGTTCTTTTCTTCATATAAAACAATCTTTGAAATACAATACTTTATCAGGTAAATCTCATGAAAAATTAAATTTGAATCGTGGTTTTTTCGGTATGTATGGTAATTCTAGTTTCTCCAATTTTCCTAAACTTTTTTCCCTTGATTTAGCCCATCATGATCTTGATCATGCTCTAAATCTATTAACTAACTTCTCTTGTTTATCTATATACTCTTCCTGTCTTTTATAATTATCTATTTTCTTTTTTTCTATTAAACCTCTTTCTTTTAAATAACTAGAGTAATTTGTATGGTAATACGTAATTCATCTTTTAGGCTGTACTTCAAATGTTTTAGTGCAAGTTTTATCTAAAAATTCTCTATCATGAGATATGATAACATATCATCACTTCCATTTATTTTGTAAGAATGATTCTAGCCACTCAAGAGAACTCATATCTATGAAGTTTGTAGGTTCATCTAAGAATAAAATATCAGGAGATTCGAGTAATACTTTTGCTAATGCTATCTTAGTTCTTTGTCATCAACTTACTTCGGATAATTTCTTATCTAATAAATCAAGTATTCATATTCAACTAGCTACTTGGTGTATCTTATTATTATAGTCATGTCATCATATATTATTGAATTGATCTAAAATATTGGTATATTCTTCAATTAATATGATATCTTGAGGGTCTTTATTCATTTTTGTTTCAGATTGATGCAATTTACCCTCCATTTTTATTATATCCTTGAATCAATTTTTCAATTCTTCTTTTACTAAGACTTCTTCATGATCTGTATATATTTGATGTAAATATCATAAGGATAAATTTCATACATTATCTATAAATCAATCATAATTTGTTATTTCTCATGTTAAAACCTTTAGTAGGGTGGTTTTTCATGCTCAATTTGATCATACAATAGATATTCTATCCGATTTATTTAAAGTTAAATCAATGTCTTTTAATATTAATTCTCAATTAAACTCTAATGAATTTATTTTAATTTTTAGATGTTTCAAAATTATTTTTTTATTTAATATTTTTTCTTTTATTTTATTCATAAATAGAAAAAATAAAAGAAAAAATATTAGAATATGTTTTCCTTTATTGGCAAGTTGTAATTAGTTATTTATTTTGATTTTTCAGCATTATATTTTATACTTATTAAACTTATATTTTAATTTTTTGTTTATGAGAAAAATAGTAGTACTTTCAATGTTGTTATCTTTAATTGTGTCTTTTACTCATGCTGAATGAGATGATGATGCTACGGTAACAGCGGTAGGGATCAATAATGTACAACCTTTAGAAGTGAAACCAATAAGGACTACTTTTAATGCTGCATGAATGAGAGAAATGAGAGAACCATTGACTAAAGAAATGCTCGATGAAAGAGCTGAAAAATTGAGAGAAGATTCTAAGGAAAGGATGGAAAAAATTAAAGAGGACGCTAAAACTAAGAGGGATAATATAAAAGCAATGTCTAAAGAAAAAATCGAAGATTTTAGAAACAATCTTAAAGAAGTAAGAAAAAATAAAAATGAACTTATTAAAAACAATAAAGAACAAGCTAAAGAAAATTTAAAGGTATTCAGAGATGAAAATAAATGAGAATTTAGAGAAATTCTTTGAGAGCTTGATCAAGAAACCAAAGATTCTTTAAGAGACTTAGAAGAACAATTCAAGAATGAGTCACAAATTATTAGAGATTCTATAAAAGAAAACTTCACTGATGATGAATTAAGGAAAGAATTATTAGAAGAATTACAAAACCTTAGAAAAGCATTTTATGAAGATGCTCAAGAGAAACTATGAGATAATGATGATGCATTATGATTATTAGCTGAAAGAAAAGATGTATTTTTAGAAAATGAGGAATTAAGAAGAGAAAACGCTAAAGCTAGAGTTGAATATAGATGAGAAATCTCTGATCTTGTATCTGAACAAAAAACTAAATTACTAGATAGAATCAAATTTTGACTAGATAACGCTGATAATGCTAAATTAGAGCGTTTACTCGCTAAATTAGATGAAATATCTGAGAGATTTGAAAAAGCAAATATTTCAGATGATAAAAAACAAGAAATTCAAGCTAAAATTATAGCTTTAAAAGAAATAATTGAAGAAAAATTAGACGCTAACCTTTCTTCTGATACTGAATTAGATCTTGAATCATTATTAGATTTTGAATGAATTGAAGAATAATACATAAAAAAAGACCTTATTAATAAGGTCTTTTTTTATGTATAGAGTTTGTTTTTATGAATGTAGTTTAGAATATTTCTTTCTAAAATTTGATTTAAATTTATTCATTCTTTAATCCTTATTCTAGCCGTAGTACTTGAAATATCAGACAAGTAATTAGTTTCAATTAATATGTAGTTTTTTAGCTCTGAATTGTTGAAACTGTATCATTTTCTAGGAATAAATATTTTTTTAAGTTTTTTTTGTATATACATATTAGGGTTTCAATCCCAATCACTTATTCACTCTACTATATCTGTTCAAAATATATGAAAAGGTTGAGTTCATATTTTTTTTATAAAATACTTATCTACTTCGTAAGTTGTAGTATTAGATTTATTGGCTCAGTTTAAAAAATATTTATCAAGCTCAATATTTAATCATTTATTTTTTAAGTCATCTATAAATAAATCTATTAGATTCCCTCTATGTAGATTACTTATATTATAGTTCTTATCTCATCTCTCTCAGTCAGGTGTTATTATTATTTTTTTTATATCACTATTCTTAAAGATTTGCTCTATTACATGTAAATGTCAAAGAGTCGGAGGATTAAATGCTCATCAATATATTGCTATTTTCATAATATTTTTTTTAGTTACATATATTATATTGTATTAAATATAAAATCAATAAAAAAGTGTCTCTGGGGAGGGAGACACAATACCAGAATAGACGGATGATCCTTCTGGCAAGAGTGAGAGCAAACTAGCTCTCGTACAGGAGTACTCATTTACAAAAATGAGCAAAAGAAATCTTTTCATATATATGATAAAACATATTTACATATAATGATTAATCTCATAATATGTTTTTATTATTAAATGTCAAGTTTTTATTTTTTTATTCTTATGGCAAGGACCCCAGGAATTGCACCTAGGCCTCTCGGGGTCGGAATCCGAGCACTCTTCGAATTAAGCTAGGTCCTTATATTGTTCTTCATTATAGTAATATCTAGGAAAAATCAATGATATATTAAAGTATTTTAATTTATACTATTCTTTGAATTTAAGGCCCCCATGTATGCTAATCATATAGCGTCAGCAGCATCATCAGGTTTTGGTATTGAATCAAGCCTAAATATCATTTTTATTGCGTTCTGTAGTTGTAATTTTTTAGCTTGACCATTTCATGTTATTGCTTTTTTTACTTGCAAAGGAGTATATTCTTGTATTATTTTACCTTGCTTAATAGATTCGTATAATATTACTCATCTCGCTTGAGCTACATCTATTCACGTCTTTAAATTTGTTTGAAAAAATAACTTTTCAATCGATATTATCTCCGGTTGATATTTTTCTATTATTTGACTTATGTCTGTTCAAATTTCTAAAATCTTCTGAGGAAGAGCTATTTTTGGAGTTGTCGAGAATACTCAATAATCAATAATAGTAAAAGTACCTTTATTCTTATTAATTAGGGCAAAACCAGTGGTTGTAGTTCATGGATCAATTCAAAGTATTATCATTATTATAAATTATATTATTTAAAAGTAAATAGATATTTGACAATATTATATTTATATGGGATAATATATATGTATACTTAAATTATTTCTATGGAGTTTTAACTTTTTTAGACTCCAAATAACAAATATTATACTTATAATATAAAAAAATATGAAAAAAAGTAAAATTATAATTGATGCATTTGTGCTCAACATGATATCAGGCTCAAATGAATTAACAAATAAAGAAAAACTAAATTTTTTAAAATATATCTGATATATGACTAATTCAGAAAAAAGGGAATTAGTCCAGATAATTTAAAATAAAAAGAGTACTGCAGTATTCTTTTTATTTTTTTATTTGCTTAAAAAATCAAGTACTACTATTGCTTTCAGAACTAATCTTTAATTCCCAATCTATATAATTAATACTTACATCTAAAACTTCTCACTCAATTATATACTCAATATTATCCAAAAGTATTGGATTTACACTACCAGTATAACATTCATTTAGAAGTAATGAATTTCAAAAATTAAATCTGTATTCAGTTAAACTACTAGATAAAAAATTATCTATTCATATATTTTCTATACACTGCTCTAATACTGGGAACAATAATATTGACTGAGTGTAATTAGTAGAATTTGAAATAATTTTTGTATTTTCTGATATTAATTTATATACTCAAAAAACAGCAATTGTAATTATTCATGTTGCTATTATTACTTCTATTAATGTAAATCAAGGAATATTTTTTTTCATATTATTAAAATTATTACTCTTCAATTATTATAATTATTAATTAATAATTTAATAATTTAAATTAAAAACTTTAAATTATAGCTATTTTTTGTAAATACTAACTTAATATGTTAAAATTAGCTTATATTACAACTAAATCACACATAAATATGTTATTATTTGAAATCTTAAAAGAATCACTTAATTCAGATGTATCAGATATTATCTTAACCGCATGATCTAAACCTTGTTTTAAAATTAATGGAGATATTGTTTATAGGGATAATTATGAGATATACAACAATTCTTCACTTATAAAAGATATATGATCGATAATGAATGATAAGCAAAAATTATCGTTTAAAGAAAATAAAGAACTTGATTTTTCTATAGAATTAAAATGATTTTCTAGATTTAGAGCTAATGTTTTTTATACTAATAATTGAATTTGAATAGTTTTTAGGCCAATAAAGAGTGAATTACCTGATTTTAAAGAATTGGGATTACCAAATAAATTACTTGATTTAACTAATATAAAACATTGATTAATACTTGTTACTTGAAGTGTATGATCATGAAAATCTACAACATTAACATCACTAATTGATTCAATTAATAAAAACAAATCTAGACATATAATTACTATAGAAGACCCAATAGAATTTATATTTAAGGCAGATAAGTCTCTAATAGAACAAAGAGAAGTATGAGTAAATACTTTATCATTTGATAACTGATTAAAATATGCTTTAAGACAAGCGAGTGATGTAATTATGTTATGAGAAATGAGGGATGTTGAGACGTTTAGATTAGCGTTAAGAGCGGCTGAAACAGGTAATTTGGTATTAGCAACTCTACATACTTCTGGTGCGGCTAGAACTATATCTCGTATAATTGATATGTTTCCAGCTGAAGACAAGGAAAATATAAGATGACAATTATCTGATTCCTTGATTTGAGTCATATGGCAAGATTTAATAAAAACTAAGGATTGAAAGGGAAGAGTACTAGCGTCAGAATTATTAGTTAATAATACTAGTATTTCAAATATGATTAGAAAAGGTATTGTTCATCAAATAGGCTCTTCAATCGAGACCGGAGCTTGAGATTGAATGTATACCATGGAAAGCTGTTTACTTAATTTAAAAGACAAATGACTGATATAACAAAAAAAAGTAATAAAAGCATAAAAGCTATTAATTATCTACTATTCGTTTTCATCATATATATAAGTACAATATTTTATATGTCTGAAACTTTAAGAGATTTTAAAATACTATTTTTCTGAATAAATCTTTTTATACTTATTTTATTTTATATCTTGAATAAGAGATACGAACTAGAATATAATGATAAAAAAAGAGATATAAAAACAATTAGTAGTACCTTATTAAGCTGAAAAGATTCAGAAGTAAAGGACTTACTCTTTAAGAAATCCTTTTATAAAGAGAATGAAGAAAATTATAATCTTTTTAAAAATATGTATATTAGAAAAAATATACTAGCAAAAGATTACGCTGACCTAAAGAATGTTTTTCATAAGTTTATCCCCGAATGATTACTAAAAGAAATAGGAGAAAAGGGAACTGATAAAATCTCTCTTTGATTATCAGTAAAGAAATATTTAAATGTAATGTTTTTAGATATTATATGATTTACAACTATAACAGAAAAGATACCATCAGACAAAGCCTTATTATTATTAAATGTATATTTTGACTGAATAGTAGAAATAATTAAAAATAATTGATGATACGTTGACAAGTTTCTATGAGATGGTATAATGATAATCTTCGATAGTAGGGAATCAGACAATGCAGTTAAGGCGGCTGTTGAAATTCAAAATTTTATAGATAAAATACAAGTATCGGAAATTTGATGAAAAATCTGAGTGTGAATATGAATAAATTCCTGAGAAGTTATATTATGAACAGTTTGATCTAGAGATAGAATGGAAATTACTATAATATGAGATGTTGTAAATATTGCATCAAGACTTGAATGACTAACTAGGTCGTTTCCAAATAATACAATCATATCGGAAACTACATTTAAAAATATCCAAAGACCAGATGAATTTTCTATAAAGGACTTATGAATAGAAACACTAAGGTGAAGAAAATCAAAATTAAGAGTACATGGGGTTGATTCAGTAATGAACTTAAAATTATAAAAAAAGACTTATTTTAATAATAAGTCTTTTTTTATTGTTAGCACCTAATAGCTATAATTGTATATACTTAAGTACACATAAGTTACATTATGTGATGTAATACAACTAAGTCCGAATAACTCCCTTATTTAGTTTTTTTAGAAATTAATAGAAATTAAATATTTAGTCATTTAATAATTTCTACTCTGAATATAAATTTTAAAATTGATTCTATATTCAGAATTACCTATTTACAATTTTGTTCAAAAAAAAGACTATCTTTGTAATTTAAGTAGTCTTTTCAGATAATGTAAATTTACCGTTATGAGTAATGGCTTTGTGTAGCTATTACTAGCCTAAAAGTTAAAATATGACGTTTTAAGAGCTTTTAACTATATTTTGGATATATTGTAACTAAAATAATTAATCTAAAACGTAATTTTTCACTTCTTTTTGGTATTCTAATCATTTAGCTATAAATCATGACCATAAACTAAAACTTGGTGCGGCATTTGATAAAATACAAATTTTTCATTTTTGAGTATTTTTATAAGCAAAAGCTACTGCTGATTTTAAAGTTTTTGTTTTCAATATTAATGGACTATATTCTCATTCCAAATTAAATTCAGTTTCATAACTGAATTTACTAAGGTTTCAAAATACTTTTTCTCAGGTATCTGGAAATAATACTATATTTGATATTTTATTATCTTTCAATACATCTCTAAGTTTATTGTATTCAAATCATGAATCTTCTCATCCTAATAAAATTGTTCATATATTGTTTCCGTAAGTTTTTATTGCTGCTATTGTTGACTCAGGTGTTGTCGCTATAGCATCATCAATAAATTGTATTCAATTATATGTTCATATATCTTCCATTCTATGAGATAATCATTTAAAGTTAGATAATACTTTTTCTAGTGCTAGTAAATTTTCACTCATGTTATCTTTATCTATTATATCTAATACTCAAATAATTACGCAAATATTTTTCCTATTATGTTCTCATTTTAATTTTATATTTTCATCCTTCATAATCTGTTGTTCATTAATATAGAACAACAGATTATGAAAACTATAATCTCAGTTTTCTCAGAAGTATTTAATTTGAGAGTTTGAATTATTAAAATAATTTTTTAATTCAAAATTGATTAATTTATTTTCAGCATCCTTAATTACTCAAAATTTAGCTGTTTCATAATTTTTTCTTCATGAATGCCAATCTAAATGACAATTATATATATTATTTACTACTCATATATATAATTTAAGATTTAATCACTCTAACATATAGCTAGATAATTCATATACAATAAAATCATGTGTTTGTTCATTATATATATCTACTTCATCAAATACTGGATTCCCTATGTTTCATACTAATTTTACATCATATCAAATTTCCTTTAATGTTTCATAACATAAAGTTGAGGTGGTAGATTTCCCTTTTGTTCAAGTAATTCAGATCACTTTTCATTTATAATTATCAAAAAAAACTTGGGTTTGGGTAATTAATTTACTTTTAAATTTAGATAATTGTTTATTGTAAGGGCTGATTCAAGGGCTTTTAAAAATTAGATCATATTTTCATAGATCCGCTAAATACCCCCCTCATAATATATATTTATGATTTTTTTCTTTAACTATATCTATATTACTATCTAGGATAGTAATATTTTGCATTCAAAAATCCTTTAAGAAATTGAGTGTTGACTTCCCTTCTTTTCAAAATCCTAAAATTGCAATTTGCTTGTTTTTATATTTTTCTAGCTCTCCTAATTTCATTAGTACTTAATTAAAAATTCTCTTTATTATTCACCAATTTTTTTTATAAACATTTATATAAACATCTAATGCATTTTGTTGAATTACTTCTTCAGTTTCTAAAATATATGCTGTCAATGCCTTTCAGTAAACACATCAAGAATCTAGTCATTTAGTTTTTTTATTTATTTGTAAACTATCTTCAGCCCAATGTCAGTATATAATTTTTTTATTTCACGTGTAATATTTATACCATGGTTTTCATTTAATATCTCTGGTTCTTGTTATTTCATCCTCAGTTAATTCCGTTACTATTTTATTCGGAATGAGTCCTCAATGTATTAATAAAAAATCTTTTTTTTCTATATATAGTGGTAATTCTTCAATATATTTAATAAGATAATGTGTTTTATTTTTTTCTATTTTCTTTTTTAAATTTTTGAAATCTTTATCATTATTATACGTTTCTCATTTTAGCCATCTAAGAAAATTTAATTCGTGATTTCATTTAACCGAGTAAAATCTATGTTTATTTTTGTACATATATTTTAAGACTTTATAGCTTTTAGGTCATTTATTTATCAGATCTCATACAAAATAAACCTTATCATTAGGCTTTAAGTTAAGCTTTTTAATAAGTAATTTAAGTTCATCAAAACATCATTGAATATCTCAAATAAATATTGTCCTAGATTTTTCCATATTTTCTTTTATGTAAGTAATAGTATATATTTGCTGTAATAATTATAAAGAATAATGCTCATAATAATATTTCAAATGAATATTTTTCTATTAATTCTCTATTTTCTCAAGCAACATATCATATTATCATTAACAACAAATTCCATATTCACGCACCTAGTCATGTATAGAAGAAGAATTTTGCAAAGTTCATTTTAAATACTCATGCAGGAAGACTTATTAATTGTCTAACAACAGTTATGAATCTAGCTAAAAATGTAGTAATTACTCAATGTTTTTCAAAATATTTTTCAGTAGCATCGTAATGTGCTGAAGTTATTAATACGTATTTTCAATATTTTTTAATCAATTTACGAATTAGCTTATCTCATAAGTAATATCATAATATATAATTTATTGTAGCTCAAACTACTGCTCAGAATGTTCAAACTAATAATGCAATGGAAAAATCCATTTTTCATATACTTGCTAAGTATCATGCAGGTATCATGGCTACTTCTGATGGAAAAGGGAAAAAAGATGACTCAATTACCATCATTATAAAAATTCATGTGTAACCTAATTCTGATGCAAAATTTACAATTGCAGTTATTATTTCATTCATAGTATTTTATTTATATCTAATATAATTTATTCAAAAAATGCACTAAATTCAGTTCTAGATAATTCTTCTTTTTTTAATAATTCACTAGTTATTTTTTCATGAAGCTTTTTATTTTTAGTGATTAGTGAAATCGCTGTATCGTAAGCTGTGTCAAGTATCTCCTTTATTTTTTTATCTATTTTTTCTTTTGCTTTTTCAGAAATATGCTTTTCTTCTGAAACTCATAAGTGATTTCAAGAACTTCTATCTCATGCAAAATTCTCTCTTCCTATTTCTTCATACATTCAGTATCTCATAACCATTTCACGAGCAATACTGGTTGCTTTTTCTATATCATTTGATGCTCAAGTAGTAATATTATCTTTTCCAAAGAATATTTCTTCTGCTGCCCTTCCTCAGTATAGAGTAGCTAATTCATCAATATATTTAGCTTTTGATACTAATAATTTGTCTCTTTCTGGTAAAAACCAAGTTACTCATAATGCTCATCATCTTGATACTATTGAAACTTTGTGAACAGGGTCAGTGTTTACCAATAATTTTCAGACTAATGCATGTCATACTTCATGATATGCAGTTATTTTTTTCTCCTCTTCATTCATTACTTGTGATTTTTTTCTAAGTCACATAACAAGTCTTTCAAAACTTTCTGTGATTCTATTTTCGCTTATTTTTTTCTCATTATTTCTTGCTGAGATAATAGCTGCTTCATTTATTAAATTTCATAAATCTGCACCTGAAAATCAGACTGTTTTTGATGCAATTGATTTATAATCAATTTTTTCCTCTATTTTTCTTGTAGTTGCATGTATTTTTAGTATTTCTTCCCTGTCTAATAAGTTTGGTAAATTTACTGTAATTTTTCTATCAAATCTTCATGGTCTAACAAGTGCTTTATCTAGAACGTCTGCTCTATTTGTAGCACCCATCACTATAACATTAGTTTCATTACTAAATCAATCCATTTCTGTTAATATTTGATTTAGAGTTTGTTCTCTTTCATCATGTCATCATCATGTACCAGGTCACCTTTTTTTACCTATTGCATCTATTTCATCTATAAATATGATTGCAGGAGCTATTTTTTTTGCATTTGTAAACAAATCTCTAACACGAGACGCCCCTACTCATACAAACATTTCAACAAATTCTGAACCAGATATACTTAGAAATGGAACATTACTTTCTCAAGCTACAGCTCTTGCTAACATTGTTTTACCTGTACCTGGAGGTCATACAAGAAGTGTTCATCTTGGTATTTTGGCTCAAATATCTTTGAATTTTTTAGGATTTTTTAAAAACTGTACTATTTCAGCTAATTCTTCTTTTTCTTCTTCCGCTCATGCGACATCTTTGAATAAAACCTTGTCTTTATCTTTATCGTATAATCTAGCTCTAGATTTTCAAAATGTCATCGCATTGTTAGCTACTCATCACATTCTAGAAATTAAAATTATTCATATTATGAAAAATAGAACAAATGCAATAATTGTTGGAAACATTTCATTCCAAAATTCTTCACTAGATTTATCTTTCACACTTATTACGGTGTTTATTTCTGGATTTTTTAATCACAGTTCATTTAATGAGTCGTTTTTTGGTAGTATAACAATATCTCTTTTCGTTTTTAAATATGCTCATTCTTGTATTTGTGCTCACGTTAATGTAGCTATGGCCTTATTTCAGTCTATAAGGATATCTTTGTATTCTCAGTTAAGATATTTCTCTTCTAACTGATTTAATCATATATTTGTGTCTATGTATGTTTCTTTTTCCTTTATATAAGGTAATAATAATGCAATTATTAGTGAAATAGCAATTAGAAATAAAATAGATCTATAGCTTTTTTTATTTAAATTTATATTTTTTACAATAGGTTTTTTTGGTAATTTCTTGTTTGTCATTTATTTGTTTATCTAATATATATAAGCTTGTATATTTTATTAATATATGTTTTTTTTGCAAAAGAATTTTAGTTTATTTTGTGTTGATTAATTCTTCCAAAAATATATACTTATCAGTAAATTATTTTATAACATATTTTTATGAAACAATACCTAGAGCTACTTAAAGATATAAAAGATAACGGTATTTGAAAGGATGACAGAACTTGAACTTGAGTTAGGTGACTTTTTGGTATGCAGGCAAAATATAACTTAGATGACTGATTCCCTTTAGTTACTACTAAAAAAACATTCTTAAGGATTATTATTGTTGAGCTTATATGGTTGATTAGATGAGAAACTAATATTAAATATTTGGTTGATAGAAATTGTCACATTTGGGATGAATGGCCATTTCAAAATTATATTGATTCTAATAACTTATGAGATAAATTCCCAAAATATTCAGCAGAATGGATGGATGAAAAGAAGGCTTTTATAAATAAAATAAAAGATTTAAAAGAAGATGATGATTTTGTGGTTAAATGGTGAGATTTAGGGCCTGTATATTGACATCAATGGAGAAATTTTAATGGTACACATCCATATAATTGACTTAAGGATTGAGTTGATCAAATTGTTAATGCTATAGAAAAAATTAAAAATAATCCAACTGATAGAAGAATAATTGTTTCTGCATGGAATCCTGTTCAGTTTGATAAAATGCTATTACCTCCCTGTCATGCCTTTTTCCAATTTAATGTTGATACAACTAATGACGTTTTGAATTTACAATTATATCAAAGAAGTGCGGATATGTTTCTTTGAGTACCATTTAATATTGCATCCTATTCGACTCTTCTTATATTAATTGCAAAAATAACATGACTTAAACCAGGTACATTTACTCATACTTTGGGAGATTCACATATATATAATAATCATGTAGAACAAGTTGAATTGCAATTGTCTAGAGAGCCTAAAAAATTACCAGAATTACAAATATTAAAAGATGTAAAGACTCTGGAGGATATTGAGAATTTAGAATGGGAAGATTTTAAATTAGTGTGATATGAATCTCACTGAAAGATTAGGGCTCCCGTGGCTGTTTAGTATATTTTAACCATCATTTATGAAATTTAGTATTATATTAGCAGTTGATGAAAAAAACTGAATATGAAAGGAAAACACTTTAGCATGGAGATTGTCAGCTGATATGAAGTATTTTAAGAATATAACTAGTAATACAACAGATTTGTGAAAAATGAATGCTGTTATAATGTGAAGAAAAACATGGGAATCCATTCCTTCTAAATATAGGCCATTGCCAAACAGAATTAATTGTATATTAACAAGAAGTATAACTAATAATGATATAGGATCTCCTATAGATGATTTTACACTATATTTCAATTCACTAGAACATTGTTTATCTGAGTTAGAATCTAAAGATAATGTTGAACAAATATTTATAATAGGTTGAGCTAATTTATATAATCAAGTATTAGATCATCCTATGCTTGATAAAATATATATAACTAAGCTAGTCTGAGATTATAACTGCGATGTATTCTTTGATGGAGTTCCTTCAAATTTTATTCCTGAATCTTACACTGATCTTGAGAAAGAAAATTCTATAGATTATAGTTTTTGGGTTTATAAAAAGAATTAACTTGACAAGTTACTATATTAAATTATAATTAATTATATTAAATATAATTAATTATAATTTAAATGATTTTAAATAAAGTTCAAGATGAGATTGTATATACTCAAGCTGAGTTAAATACTATATTTTCAGAATTAAATATTAGATTTATTGAATGACAAAATGATTCATCTGCTATGTATGATTTAATAAATTATGAAGTTATTCCATTACTTAATACTATTAAGTCTAGTGCAATGTGTATATGGTTTGCTTCAGCTATTTCTGATAATATCACAAATAAGCAAATAGAATGAAAAATATATGAACATTTTCTAGTTGTTGTTTGAAATATTTCTAGAAATAATAATAAATCAATAAATATATGAGTTGCACAAATATGATGATATGTGTGATGAATATTAGCTCAATGAGTTATTAAGTCAAATACTATATAAAAAATAAACTAGTAAGTATAACTTACTAGTTTATTTTTTCGATCATTATACAGCTATCTGTTATATAATCTTTAAATCATCTATTTTCCAAGAATAATTTTACTTTATCATCGCTAGATCATGGTTGACACCATATCTTTTTCTTCAGTATATTTTTTCTATATTTTTCTAATATTTGTAGTGTTATTTCAGGTTTTACTACAAAATCAATAATATCGTAGCTTTCCTTTATAACTCATAAGTTTATATGTGTTCTAATTCATTCAATTTCTTTTTCTTTGGGATTTACTGGTATTACAGTATGTCATTTAGATATTAAATCTTTTAATATCTTGTTTCAATATTTTTCAGGATCATTTGATGCTCAAATTAGTACTATTTTCATGATAAAAAATTAGTTAGTAAGTTATTTATTTCTTTTACTTCTCTATAATATAATATAGAAGTATTAAGTCAATAGATTAGGAAAAATTTTTCTCTATATTTTTCATTTACTAGTAATAATATTTTTTTATTCATTCATTCGGCAATTCATAATTCTAGTAATTCTCATTCGCTTTTTTCTGAATTATTTACAAATCATAAAATTAGATCAGATTTTTCAATTTCTAATTTAACTTTATTTAGTATATATTTTGAACTAGAATTTTTATTTTTTTCAAATAAATGTATATATATTTCATGTCAGCATTGACTTACTACATCTTTAATGAAATCTAATTCTAGTTTTAATTTATTTATTTTAAGTCATGTTTGTTTGTATGATAGAAAAATTTTCATGTAATTAAAATAATTATTCAGATAAAAGTTTCTCCCAATATTCTAAACTATTAATTTCCCCCCAACTATTTTTTACTAAATCTTTAAAATCCTCATAATCTTCATCAACTAAACTAATAGGCATATATTTGTACTCTCAATTTTTTCATTCTACGAAATCTAAAGCTAACTCTGTTATATTGTATTGTGAGTGAAATTCGCTATCATTCTCAGCTAATAGCTTATAAAACAATAATTGTCTATAATATTTACCATTTTCATAACCCGGTTTTGCTTTTCAATACCTATCTACTCATTTAATAAATCATTCAGTTTTAGTTCATCATGTTTTGTAATCTACTACTGCAACATCTTCTACGAATAATGCGGCTTGTCAATTTGTATCATTTTTATTTATAGAATCTTTTATTTTTTCTACTTTATCTATTTTTCAGGTAATTGGTACTCAATTAAAAACCACATTTCTTGATCTAAAATTATATTCAGTAGAAAGAGCTAATCTTTTGCTAGTATGAAAATATTCATAATATCACGTTAGTCATTCAATTCATTTTTTAGTTAATCTATTTTTTTCTTCATGAGTTAATAATTGCTTATCTAATAATAAAGAAAAGGTTTCAGTCATATATCATAACTCGATTTCTTCTCCATGTAATTTCTTTTGAGTAGCTAGTTCTAAAACCCTATGGTAGACTTTACCAAATATCGTGAACTCATTATCTACAAATGGATATTTAAAAACAACATTTTTTAAAAATATTTTAGGATCTTCTAAGAATGTATTTAAATCAGTTGGACTTAATTTATAATTTTCAAGAAATCCACTAATATAATTTATCTCTTCTTCAGATGTCTCTATTAATTCAGTACCATCTCATAATAATTGATTTTTTAGTGAATCACTAAAATCTGATTCTGAAAAATTTTCTTCTATTAACTTACTATCAATTCATATTTCAATAATGAAAGGACTATCAATATATGGTTTATTGTCTTTTCAAGCAGGTCTTGTAATCATTAATTCCTTTTTTGCTCTTGTCATTGCAACAAAGAATAATCTTCTATCCTCTTGTTTAGCCATTTCTTTTTCTAGATTTTTTAATTCTTTTTCATCTAATCAGCTAAATTGAAGTCATTGTCATGCAACTCATAGTGGTAATTTTAACTTATCAGTCATTCTTTTATTTTCCCAATTTCATCAATAAACTCAGGCTATGTATACATAATCATATTCTAGTCATTTAGATGAGTGAGCTGTTAATATTTCAATATTTGAATTAGATTGTTTAAGTATTTGTCTAGAGATTGCAATATTATACTTACTATGTAGATCAAGTTTATTCAATAATGAACTTAAACTAATATCTTTATTTATTTCTGTAAATGATTTAATTTTATTAAATAAGGTAAAAATATCCTCTAAATCTGAAAAATTTCAACTAAGTTCCACAAGCTCAACTATATTTAACTCATTTAATATTTTTTGAAATAATTTTATTATTCAATAAGTTCAGTGTTCAGAATTCAATTCTAGCACAAGGTTTCTAAAGGATAATATTTTTTTGTATCATCTGTATTTCTCTTCCATTTCTAATTCATAAATTCACTGAGAAGGTCATTTTGTATCAGCTTCTTTATATTTACCAGAATTAATATTAGCATTATCAATATTTTTAACTAATTCCCATAAAGTATATTTAAATCAATTTTTAGAATAATTCTTTTTATATAATTCTCTAGATAATGTAATTACATCTAAATTATCAATATCTACTAGCTTGGATCTCAATATATTTAGAAATTTTTCATCATTAAAGCTTGGATTATCAATTAATTTTAAAAAATCTAAAATAAATTTTACAAAATTGTTATTTAATATATTTGTTTTTAGTTTTGATTCTACTTCAATTCATTCTGACTGCATAAAATTAGTCCATTCCTCTACTTCTCTGTTGCTTCTTACAATAATTGCAAAACTTTCATTTATATTTTTCTTGTATTTTTTATTTTTTATTTGATTTAAAATAAATATTTTCTCTGTTTGTTCGTTTGCTAGTATGTAGTAATTATTATTATCTAGATCTTTGTACTCAGTGTGAGCTATAAGTTTCTTGTCCAAAAAATCTAATCTATTTACAAGTCTTTCATTATTATTTTCTATTAATTTTGTAGAAAAATCTAGTATACTTTGAGTTGATCTGTAATTATTTTCCAGAACTATAAATTTAGTTTCTGGATATTTATTATAAAAATCAAGCATATTTTCTATATTTGCTCACTGAAATCTATAAATTGATTGATCATCATCTCAAACTACCATTATATTTTTTTCATCCCCCATTTCTAGGATAGAATCCATTATTTCATTCTGTGGGTTATTTGTGTCTTGATATTCATCCAGCATTATAAATTGATATTTTTCAGCATAGAAAGACTTCATATTCTCATCAGCTCTGAATTTCTCTACTACAAAATTTATCATATCAGAGAAGTCATATAAACTTTTTTCCTTAAGATATTCCTGATATTCCTTGTAAACAAAATTTAACTCATTTAATTTTGCTATATGTTTTTTATATGCATCTGAATCTTTTTTTGTTCTTTTTTCTAAGTCTCTAATTCTTTTATTTGTCTTTAACTCTTCTAATTTATTATCATATTCATCTCTTAATACTGATATAATTTTCTCAAACTTAGAAAAATTAATTCATTCTCATTTTAACTTCCCTATTCTATCTTTTATATCTCTTAGATACATATATCTATCAAAAGGCGTAAAAAGATGCTCTATAGTTCAGTTTTTGATATTATTATCAAGTATTTTGGTTAACACTTCTAGACTTTCTATATCATCAATAGTATTTCATGCTTTTTGTTCTGCAAATTTTTCTGGAAAACTTGTAATTACATCTTGTGCAAATGAATGAATGGTTGATACTTTTACTTTATAAGCATCAGTTCATATGAATCTTACTAACCTTTTTTTGATAGCAATAACTCATGCTTCAGTAAAAGTCGTAATTAATATATTTTCAGGATTAACTCATGATTTTAATATTATATTAGCAGTTCTAAGAGCTATTATTTGAGTCTTACCTGTTCCTGGTCCTGCAACTACCATTATTGGTCCATATATCTGCTCAACAACATCTTTTTGAGCTTTATTTAATATTTGTAATTGTTCTTTAAAGAAATCTTCTTGCATAAAAAATAGGATAAAAATTAATTTATCCTATTTTACTTATTTATTTCAAAAGTCAAAATTATATACGTATTATATACAAATTAACGAATGAAATACATTAATTCATTTTGCTCATCATATGACTGATCATCTGAATAATTCCATGTATCAAATTTTACTGCTGACAATTGAGCAATAGAAGCTCATGTATTTAATGAATTTTTTAAAGTTATAATCGAGTAATCCAGACCAGTTAAAATACATTGATAATCTTCATTATGTATTAATCTAGCTCAAATAGTTAAATCTATTACATCACTTAATTTTGAACAATTTCATGATTCTAATTTAATCTGAGATATTTTAGATATTAAATCATTCTCATCTATAAATAACAGATCAGTGTAATTTCCTGAAATTAATGACCATTTAGTTGCTTCCATTACTCAGTATGAAGAATTAGATACTGCTGAAACTTCTGTAGGAGTAATCCCATCTCAATGGTTAGCAAATAATAACCAACCTCATCAATCTGTTGTCATATCACAATATACGTCAAATCATGTTCAATCTACTCCTGGATCTATTGTATAAATTCCATCTCAAGTACTATCGCCATTATCAAGTATTTCTTTACATGACGATGGTATAGATAATACTATAATTCTATCACTTGCTAATAAGTCTAATTTACCACCTAAATTATTATTAACTAAACTATTACCTAATAAAGCTACTGCATTAGAATCATTAGTATCTACACTAGTATACTTTCATATATTTCATTTAGATGAAATCACAGTTCAACTATATGCGGTTTGAATATTTGTTATTAATGTTGCTCTAGCATTTGTTCATTGAGATTCTGAACTAAGTAAATCGCTACAATTATTATTATCTGAATATACAATTAATTTATTTGATGTAAAATTAAATCAACCATCAGCGTTAAATTTGCTTGTCCTATAATTTGTAGGTAGATTATTATATCAAGTATAAACTAATCAAGAAGCTGTTAATATATTGCTTAAATTAGTAGTAGTTTCTGGTAGTGATGATATTATTGATGGTAGAGATAGGATCTCACAATTAGCTCATGATAGAGTTTTAAGTATTACTCAATTATAATTTCATGAAACTAATGCTTTTCTAATTATATCTCATGCATTTGTTCTAGAAAGTATTCATAGTCTAGTTAATGGTTCTCATTCTAATATTCATCATAGTAAAAACTCTTGTCTATCTTTTGTTACTGAATATGTATATTCTTTATCAGTAAGTGGGTCATTTGGTCCCCTATCCCAATTACCTATATTAGTTTTTGTAGATTTTCAAAATGTTCATTGTGACCATACTTCTGATCATGAATAAGTAACAGTAAAACCGTTAGTTGTCTCAGGATATTTTCATGCATTTAATTGAAAAATTTCTAATGAGGTTTCCATTACGTGCATATCTGACATTCTAGTATAATCTCTGGCCTCTTCTATATATCATACCATAGAAATATATGCTATTGTTCATAAAATAGCTAGTATCGTAATTACTATTATTAATTCTATTAGTGTGAAAGCTTGCTTGTTTATTTTTTGTTTATTCATTTTCTTTTTTTTTAAAGATAACTCTTTTATTATACAAATAAAAAGCAAAATATTAAATAAAATTTAATATTTTGCTTTGACAAATTGTCTATTATTTTTATAAAACAAGAACCCTATTTTCATAGGGTTCTTAGTTGTCTTAACAGCTCTCTTTTATTTATTTTTGGGTTTTATCGCTTCCACTGATTTAGTAGCACTACCTACGAATCCCCAAACATAGATAACTGGAGAACCAAATAAGCATAAAAAACCAAATATATACGGATGGCATTCACCAAACTTATTGCATTTTTTTATCACCTTATCGTCATTCAAAATACACCTCCTAATATTATTGTAATTAAATGAGAGTTTTATTATATTAATATAAATACAATTTCAAGTTTAATAGTTATTTATTAATATTTATTTTGACAATAATTTTTAAATTAATATAAATATATATGTGAGTATACAAAATATCGTATATTTTTGAAGTAATGTTTAACCAACTTAGAGGAGAAAAAGAAGTATGTATAAAACCTTTTTGTTACCATTTTTATCTTTAATTATGGTAATGCTCTCCTGGACAGTAAGTGCTAAAAGTGAAGTTAGTTATTATACTGATAACACTCTTGCATTTTACCAGACAGGAATTGGACTGCTTGAACCAGCTCTACTCGATTCATCAGATCGTTTAGACAGCAATAATTTGCTGATTATGGTAAGAACAGAAATGCAAACCGAAACTGAACCAATGAGGATCTATTCTAAAGTTACAACTCGTACCATGCTCGCAAAAGCTGAAGACGCGAAATTTGGCCTGACTACTGCCGCTCTGAACTTTTTGCCAGACAAAGATGCGACTGCATCATTGAGTTCTGCTGAGAATATTTATGGGAATCTGTCGTCATTAGCCGATAATAATGTGGAGCTTTTGGAACATGGCTGACTGTAATGGATTAAGTTACATTTAAACGCATAAGGAGGTGTGTTGTAAGGGTGAATTCTTCGGAATTCGCCTTTTTTTTGAGGAAAAATAATCCCGTACTTTATAATAAGTACGGGATTAAATATTAAAGAAATTTAACATCATAAGCTAACCTATATTCATAACTTCAATCTTCTAACTTCCATTTAAATAAGTAGTATCAATGAAATGAGAAATTTAATATTTCAACTATATCATCAATAGCGAGATCTCATAATCAGTAATATCTTAGTGTTTTTATATTTTTAACTTCTCAATTTTTAGTGAATTTAAAGTTATCCACTTCATAATAAGGTACTATTTCTTTTAAATCTTCTATATCTAATTTTTTTTCTAAATCTATTCAATAATCAAGTCTTAAAGTAAATGGTTTTAATATATTATATCATGAATACCTATACTTGGATACAAGCGGTATAATCCTTTTTACTATGTAGCTATCTAAGTATTCAGGTGTTTTTTGTTTTAATTCATCAGGCAAGTTTTCTAATGAATACCTGTTCGTATAAAAAAGATCATAAGGTAATTCAAAATATCTATATTCTGAAAATTTCTTTGTTTCCTTTCATCAAATTGGATCATCAAAAGTTGGATCATAATAATCATCATTTATCTTTATCCATGCATGTCATACCTCTGGAAAATCTTGTGCATCAAGTACGTATCATCTAATTAATTCTACATCTCTTACATTGGAAAAATTAAGCATGTACATATATGTTTTGGTATACCCTTCACATATTCAGTTTTTATTATAGAATGTATCTATTCATGAAAATATTTTATAATCGTTTAGAGAATAATTTATTGTATATTCAATATTATCTAATACATAATTATATATTATTTTTATTTTTTCTTCTGCTTTCTTTCAGATAGTTAATTCTAACGATTTTTCTTTTAATTCTTTAAATATATCATCTGTTTCATAATTAAGCACTTTCTTATCATTTTTTATTTCTTTTAAAAAATTATATTTATCTGGAATTCAATATATTATTGAATCAGAGATTAACTTTACTTTTTCATACTCATTTGCAAATCATAGTAAATTATCTTCTCTTAAAAATACTAAGTCAGTAGATGTATTTATTCAATTATATTCTAAGTCTTCTATTCTAATATTTGTTCATGTTGGAAATTTTAGATGGGTGTTAAATCTATATGTGTACCATATTCAATTTTCTAAAAAAATATGGTCTTCATTATATGAAATCTTATCAAATTTTTTTACAATATTGTTAGTATTTAAAATAATTTTTACAGAAGATTCATTATCAGAAATTTCAAGTTTATTTACATGTTCATTAGATAATTTTATTAAGTCATTTATTAGATTTATCTGAACTTCTGTAAAGTTTTTTGTTGCTAATAAAAGATCTAATTTATCACTAAATCATTTAAAATAAATCAATTCTTTGTTATTTGAATATTTCTTACTAATCTTTTGTGAGAATGTAGAAAACCAGTTTTTTGCTACAGATCATACTTCCTCATTTGCATGAATATTTGTTGGACTAAGTATTATGAAAAATATAAAAAATACTAATACTTTTTTAATCATATCTATATTATTAATCTATAAATTTTGCTTTATCTAATTGATTATCAAATCAATTTTTTCTGTAATTATCTAAATCAAATATTACTTTAATTGTTGGTTCTATTCATATTTGATCTATTCATGTTTCAGTTAATCATGTAAACCATTTAGCAATAGTATATTTTAGAAGCGAACCATCTCTATAATTTTTCATTATTTGTACTGATCATTTTCAATATGTTTTTTCTCAGATTAATTCTAAATCTGGATAATAATCTCTTAGAGTTCATATTAATATTTCTGAAGCCGATGCAGTTCATGAGTTTTGTAGTATTACTAAATCATATTTACTAAAATCAACTAAATCATATCATCTAGATGTAAAAGTTTTTTCACTATCATGATATTTTACTACTGCAGTAGTTTCTCATTTCTCTACAAAGTATGATAACATTTCTGCTACTTCGGTTAAGTAACCTCATCAGTTATTCCTCAAATCAATTATAACCTTGTTTATATTTTTATCATTACTTATTTCGGTAATAGTTTCTTTAAAGTCTTTTGCTACATGTTCTCAAAAACTTTTAATGTGAATATAATATGTTGTTGTATTTAATACCTCTGCCTCAATATCTGTAATTATTATTCTTTCTCTTGTTACTTCTATATCAAATATCTTTCATTCCCTATCTACGGTTAATATGACAGTAGATCATGCCGGTCATTTAATCCAAGTTATTACTTCTCTCAACGAATTATTTTCCCCTATTTCTTTTCAATCAACTTTTATCACTAAATCCCCTCACTTTAAACCTGCTTTTTCAGACGGTGATCAAGGAATTGGAGAAACTATTCTAACAAAACCAGGTTTTTCCATATCTACATATGATCAAATTCATTCATAGTCTCAAGAAAGTGAATCGTGAAAACTTTCGCTCTCTACAGGTGGAAAGTAAACCGTATATTTATCATCAACTCAATCAGTTATTCAATTTATGGCTGAATCAAGTATTTCTCATTCGTCAAAATTATCTTTATTATAATGCTTTGAAATAATAGTATCATAAATATCTTTTAATATTGCTATCTTTTGTTTCACTTCACTATTTGTTGATTTTGTTTCAATTTCAATAGTTTGCTCTCACAAAAAATTAGTCATTATTTGAATATCGTTGTTGTCTGTATTTCTATTTTGTAACGCTTCTTCTGTCTCGATATCCTCTACTTTTATTCAAAGAATTTTTTCAGATAATCTATAAAAAGCCCAAGCACTTAATTCATTGTTTTTCTCGAATGACTTAAGCGGATTTTCTATTAAGTCTAAGTATATTAATTTTTGAAGTGATTCCTCTAATTCAGTTCATGAATCAATATCTAAATAATTTACTTTTATATATTTGTAGCTTTCCGGAATTTGTCAGCTATAATAATCAGCAAAAAAATTAAATATATTTCATCTAGTGATTTTTAGTTCATTAGATGTATTTACAATTGTTAGATTAGATCAAGATATTTGTAGAGCTTGTGCTGATCAAAAATTTATACTTAATAATATAAGTGATGTAATAACTGATATACTTATTTTTGTTTTCATGTTTTTATTATTTATTAATTTAATTATTTTCAAAGCCAGAATTTCATCATAGAAGTTCTAATCATCAAAATGGATATAATACTCATAAAAATATCATAGCCAAACCTATAAATATTAATATTAAATATGTTCATCATCTTCAAAGGTATTGCTCTGCCCATATGAAATTTCAAGTCCATCATTTCACAGTTCTTCTATATTTTATAAGTCATAATCATCAACTTATAAAGAGTATAGCATATACTATTTTTATAATCATATTATCTAAAATTATCAAGTAAGTCAGGATTATCTTTTAATTTATCCATAAGTCATTGTGATATATCATCTACAGTTCAAGTGCTATCTTGATTCAGCATATCATTAACTAAGTTTTCAGTAATTGGTTTTGCAATATCAGAAACAACTTGGGTTAATTGTTCGATTATAACTTCTTGGTCTATTCAATAGATAAAAGTAAAATATAAGAATATTAATACTCAAATGAACATTAGTCTAGTAAGTAAACTAAATATTCTAGCTCTTTTATGAGCTTTCATTTCTTTGTAGATATAATCTATTTTTTCATCAGATGTAATTAATTCCATTTTTTTGTGTTAATATTTATTTAGCTTCTTTCCAAGTATTTCATTCTCAAATATCTACTTTTAATTCTATTTGAGAATCTTTAATTATATTTTGCATTATTTTTTGTACTTCCCTTTTTAGTTCAACTTCTTCTCACGGAAATACATCAAATACTAGTTCATCATGAACTTGCATAATCATTTTTGATTTTAATTTATGATTCAGCATATATTTATGAACCTGTATCATAGCTATCTTAATTATATCAGCACTAGTTCATTGAATAGGCATATTAGTAGCTTCCCTTTCAGCTGAAGACTTAACTATTTTATTTAAGTCATTTATTCCATTAATATATCTTTTTCTTCAAAACATTGTTTCTACATATTTTTTTTCTTCACATGACGCTATTGTCTTTTCTAAATATAGTTTAACTTTTGGATATGATTCATAAAATTTTTCTATATAGATTTTTGCATCTTTCATACTTATTCATATCATTTTAGCTAATCAAAATCAGCTTATTCAATATATTACTCAAAAATTAACAGCTTTGGCTATTTTTCTTTCACTATTTGTTATTGTTGAATTTGGGAATAAAAATTCTGCAGTCTTATGATGGATATCTAGTCAGTTTTTAAATGCTGAAAGTAAATTCTCATCTTCTGACATTATTGCTAATATTCTTACCTCTACTTGAGAATAATCTAGAGCTATAATTTTTCAATTATCAAATCTAGAGATAAAAGCTCCCCTTATTTCTCATGCTATTCAATTAGAACTAGGTATATTTTGTAAATTTGGACTTGTGCTAGATAGTCTTCCGGTACTTGTAACTGAAGCATTGTAACTTGTATGTACTAAAGAATTATCATCTATTAAATCCAAAAGTCATTCTATGTATGTAGATTTAAGCTTTGTATAGTGTCTGTAATCAACTATTTCTTGCGCTATTGGATATTCGTGTGCTAATTCTCATAATACCTCAGCTGAAACAGAATAACCAGTTTTGGTTTTTTTTCATTTGGGTAATGCTAATTTTTCAAAAAGGATATTTCAGACTTGTTTCGGGGATTTTATATTGAATTCCTCTCCTACTTTTGCATAAATACTTTTTTCTAGTCTTTCTATTTCTTGATCTAATAATAAAGCAATTCATTTTAATTTATCTCTCTCTACGTAGACTCATGAAATTTCCATTTCTTTTAAAACCTCTATTAAAGGAATCTCTATTTCATTTAATACTTTATTTTCTGTTGTTTTTTCTTCTAATTGTTTATTATATAGCTTATTAGTAATATATACATCTTCACCAGAATAAATAGCTGCAGCTTTTAAATCTACATCTACAAAATTTACTTTCTTTTTGTTAGTTATTTCATCATAACTTATCATCCTATACTGAAATTCTTTTTGTGATAGTTTATCAAGAGATAATCATCTAATCCCTGGATTTTTTATATATTCTCACATCAAGGTATCATAAAATCTTGCTCCCATCTTTTTTGTTTAATTTCTACTATATTTATTATAGTTTTTTTTGTTTTTAGTCAATAAAAAAGAAAGCTAATTTAGCTTTCTTTTTTATTGCTGCATTAATTTTTAAAACATCTAACTGAAAAACCAGCTGCACGATAAGTTGTATCAACAGGATTTATTAGAGTAGGATGAAAATACATATTTATTCAACGAGAATTTGGAGATACTCATGTTGGTGTTGAAGACCAGTAATATCAGCGCTGACCTGTATAATCAAAGTTTGCTGTACTCCAGCTACGACTACCAGTTATAGGTAACTTTAAATCATTTGACATTGCAGTTCATCATGCTCACCCCCATCATCATGTAGTATGTAAAGCCGACCATTCAATACTTGATGGTACATGATAATCTCATACACAAGGTCATTTTCTAGAAGTAAATGTATCTGTAGTATATCACCATAATTCATCATTTGGAATTGATGTCCAGTCATATGGTGGAGATAAAGGGCCTGATATAAATATTGATCAGTTATATGTACTATCATCCGTTGTCGCTCATATTTGAGTAGAACTTGTAGAGGCGTTTTTTAAACCTGTGTTATTTCACCATTGAAATAATTCTCATGATCTTGCAATAGTGCAACTAGCTATATCAACACATAAATTATATTCACTTCAAGTGCTAGCTCATACATTACATCATGAAATTGTAATTCAGCTTTTTAGTCAATCACAAATTATTATATCTGGTATATCACATGAGTCATAGATAGTAGTTGCACTAAAAGGTGTTGGTGTATTTATTCCTGTACAGCTTGAATATGGATCTGGAACTACAGTTATCTCAGTAGTATCATCTTTTAGAACAATTGAATTTACTAATGCTACATTTTCTAATTCTCAACTAGAACTTAGAATATAATTATAGATATCATTACTTGCTAATATTGAACCAGTATAAGCATCTTTTATTTTTTGTATTACTATCTCTTTATCAGTATTAGAAGTGTTTATATCAATGCTTCAAGTATAAACTGATAATACTAATCAAGTTAATGCTCATGTATTTGAAATTACATTTCATTGTTCTGGTATATTTTCTCATCAATTTATTACTTGTGAACTAATATTACTAGAATCTAGAGTCATAGTTGTTGCTCAAACTTCTGTATTTATTATACTTGGAACTGGAACTATATAACTAGCTGTCTTTATAAATACTCTATTATAAGTTCAGTCTATCTTTGGTGTAACTTCTAAACTCGCAGCATTTGTTTGTGATATATTATTTAGTACTACTGAATCTCATTCCAACAAACTTAATATTTCAAATTCATTCTTATTGTTTGCTACCGAAAATACATATTTTTTATCTGTTAATGGATCAGTTGGTACTTCTGATATAGACCTAGATAAACTAGAAATAACTGAAGTTCAAAAATCTCATTGATACCATAGGATTTCTGTTCAATAATCTGCTATTTGATTATCATCTGGTAGTGGATATTTTCATGAATTTAGATGAAAAAGTTCTAGAGATGTTTTCATATTTGATACATCTGAAATCCTGATAGAATCTCTTGCATCTTTTGAATATCATTGTAATGATATAAAGGCTATTGTTCATAGTATTGCTAGGATTGTAATTACTACTATTAATTCTACTAATGTGAAGGCGTATTTTTGTTTATTCATATTGTTTTGAAAAATTATAAATAATTGTATTTATATTATATTTTTTTATAGTAATAATACTAAAATTTTTATTATTTTAGCTTTACATAACTATAAAATATTTTTTTATTTACTTTTTTGTAAAATAATATATTATATAGACATAATATGTTACTAAAATAAGCATGAAAGAAATTAAATTCAAGAACAAAGAATATCAGGAAAGATTCGATAATTTGTTATATGTAGAGTCAAAAAAACTAACAGATGATCAATATCTACTTATAAAAATTATAATGATACATTATAAAAAATATTCTACTAATGAGTATTATTTATTGCTAGCATTACTTAGAGGTTTAGTTTTTTTTAAAGGATTAGATATAAATGATAAATGTATAGAGGATAGTGATAGGGAAAAATTAATTATATTGTCAGAATCATTTAGCTATGAAATATGATGAGATAGAGAAAAATATTTAGCATCAGTTTTAAAAATGAGTAATAATTTATTTTTATTAAAAATGATTATTAAATATACAATATTATCTTTTGAAGATAAATACATAGATTTAATTCCTAATATATGAAATTATTATAAATCTATATGATATATAATTCCCTATTTAACTTTGAAGGAAATTAACTTATTGTGATTTTTTCAAGATAAATATTTTGAAAAAGTATATCCAAAGGAATTTAGCTACACAAAAAAACATTATTTTAAAAAAATAAATAATACAATTATTCCATGAGAATATTTGGTTTATGTAGTTAATAATCTCTCTGATTTAATGTCAAAGGCTTGAGTGATATGAAGAATAAAGCTTAGAAAAAAATCATTTTTTAGTGTTTATAATAAATTAATAAGAAAAGCTACTCAACAAATAGATGATTCTATTTGAATAAGAGTTATATTTTCCAATACTGATGAAATAAATATTTTCACATGATTTTTTGAGGATATATGTTTTTGTGTAAAGAAAAAAGACTATATAAAGAAGCCTAAAAAAAATTGATATAAAAGTATTCATTATACTTATTTAAGCCCATATGAAGATAGAGAACTAAAAATAGAACTACAACTAAGAACAACAAAAATTGATAAACAAATTAAAAAGACTAAAGATCTTTCTCATTATACTTATACATTAAAAGAAAATAAGTGGGCAGATTTATTTAAAGAAGTTCATTTATGATATGATTATATAAACAAAATAAAAAAGACTTAATATTAAGTCTTTTTTATTTTTAGTTTAATTATAGTACTTCGTCAATTACTTTATTATATTCAAATACTCATTCTCATTTGAAAAATCTTTCAAGCTCAACTTTTGCTGTTTCTTCAGAATCTGAAGCATGGATAATGTTTCCATCAATTGTTAAACCTAAATCACCTCTAATTGATCCTGGTAGAGCCTCTGCTGGATTAGTAGCTCAAGTAAGAGTTCTGATTGTAGCTATTGCGTTAATTCCTGATACTGCTAATGCTACTACAGGAGTTCTTTTCATGTATTTTTGTATAGATGGAAAGAAAGGTTTATCAGCTAAGAAGTCATAATGTTCTGAGATGATAGCGTCATCTAATTGCATCATTTTTAATCATGATATTTTTAATCATTTAGCTTCAATTCTAGCGATAACTTGACCTATAAGACTTCTCTCTACTGTATCTGGTTTTAGCAATATTAATGTAGTTTGCATATTTTTTATTAAAATTATAATAATTGGATTATATGTATATTACGTAAATTGCAATAGTTTATTGAATAATAACAAATAGTTATAAAATATATAACTATTTTTTCATTTTATTTATTAATGTGTTCACTATGTCTTTTATTAATCCTATTACTCATTTACATTCATCTGTCCTTTTAATGCAATGACTAAAATTAGCAGATAAATTTCAGGTTCTTTGTAATAGATCACTATGATTTATATTTTGTTCTACTGTACTTTTAAAATCAACACCTGTCATGTCTATAATCGGAACATTTTCCTTAATTCAAGGTTTTCAAATATTTTTACATGCTTTTCCTACAAACTGGTACACTTCATTCATTTCTGGATTATCTTTCAAATCATCTGCTTTAATGTTTGATCAATCTAATTTTTTATCTCCCAAGTCTATGATTTTCTCAGATTCAGACTTTTTTGTATTCATAATTTTTATTTATTTATTAAAATTAGTTTTGATACTCTACGAATACATCTCAAGTTCAAATTTTGATAGCATTGTTTGTAAATTAGTGTTTTGCCTACAATCGCTTAAATAAGAAATTATATTTTTTAATGTTAGGGTATAGTCATTTCATTTTATAGTTCTTGTATGTACGACCATCTCAATATCAGCTTTAGCTATAAATACTCTAAATTCATCTATATTACTAATATTTTGATTAATTAAAAATTCTGTTATACTGTCTTTTAAATTTTTTATTCCCATATTAGAGGCAAAATTATTAATTTTTGATCTATTTGGATGTCTGGAGTTAATATCGGTTCAAGCTCATAAAGTTATAAAGTAGTTAAATGAGGCTATTGATTCGGATAAAATAAATAAGCTATTAGCTGGAGCATCTCCATTACCTTGAGCGCTTGCTCTTTGAGCTTCATAAAAAATAAATAAATCAAAAATACTGTTTATTTTATTTAAATCAATTAATGTTTTAATTTGCGCATCAAAGTTACCATTTTCTCAAATTCATGATACTAATGTTCAAGTACGCATTGCGAATAGATTTTGTTTGTCATTAAAAAAATCTTCTATTTTAGCTTTTTGTCCCCTTTTTATATATTGTTTTCCTAAGTAACTACTAAAATTGTTAAGTAAACTACTATTGTAATTAGTATTTTCATCTAATCCATCATTTCTCTCTAATGATATTCATTTAATTAGGCTAAAAAACGATATATCTCAAAGAAAACTAACTCTAGGATTTATTTTTATAAAATTTAATAAATCACCAGTACTATTTATATTATTATCATTTAAAAAATTAAGAACCTTTTCTCTTAACTGTTTTCTGTAATATTTATATAAGAATTTTATTATTCAAGTTTGTGAGTAGCTACAAACACCTGATGTATATTCGTTTAATTCCATGAATTTTCTTATTTCAAATGGAATATTGGTGCTAAAATTTTTATCATCAAAAAACTTATCAATATCAATAGAATTTTTTTCTGAAGACTTTATAATATCATACTCATTATAAGGTGTGGCAAAATCACGCTCATGAGATAAAAATCACATTTTCCGTTGTTTTCATTTTCTCTTTTTTGCGCGGAATCAAGCTTTAGAGATATCTACTCTTTTAATTATAGTGATTTCCTCATTTTTAGAACCAAATTGTACTATAGGTGTATTTTCATTTTTTAGTTCATTATTATTTATTAATATGATTTTAATTCTATTTCTATAAAATAGCATTAAACTTTTTTGATTATCATAGTCTTCTGATGCACTATTTAGGTTCATATTAGAGTTTCAGTTTTCAGAAATTCAATATATTTCATCAAAAAAATCACTTCAAATAATACTAATAATTCATCAAATATCCTTAATTTGTTCCCTAATATTAGTTATTGATTCTCTAACTTGATCATTGGATCTTTCGCCTTCGTAGTTATTTATTAATTTAGAAATGTTTTCAGTAAATTCTGAGCTCAAAGCTGCTAAAAATATCTTTTCCTTTTTCTCTTCATCATAATCATAGTAATCTATGTACTCCATATATTATATTCGTATAATTAAATATTGCGAATATAATATATAAAATAATACAATTGTCAATACTATATTCTTTTTTGACTATTCCCTACAAATATATAAAATGCATCTACTTTGTAAAAGGGCTAGTGCGCAACTAGTTATTATTATTTTAAATATTTTACACATGAAAGAATTAGAACTTTTGATGCCTGCATGAGATTTTGAGAAATTGAAATTTGCTTATGCATATGGTGCTGACGCGTGTTATGTTGGTGCTCCTATGTTTTCTTTGAGAGCTAGAACAAATGCATTTACTATGGAAACATTGAATGATGCTGTTGAGTATGCTCATTCTAGATGAAAGAAAATTTATTTTACAGCAAATATATATGCTCATAATGTAAAAATTAAACCATTTTTAGCACAATTTAAGAAAATGGCTGAAATGTGACCAGATGCTTTTATTATGGCTGACCCTGGTCTTATACATATCGTTAGGAAACAATTCCCAGATGTAGAGGTGCATTTATCAGTACAAGCTAATAATACAAATTGGGCACAAGCTGAGTTTTGGGCTGAATTAGGTATCAAAAGAATAATATTGTCAAGAGAAATATCAATTAAAGAAATGAAAGAAATCCATGAGCATGTTCCAGAAATGGAACTAGAGGCTTTTGTTCATTGAGCTATATGTATGGCTTACTCATGAAGATGTCTTATATCTAATTACTTATCAAATAGAGACCCAAATCAATGAACTTGTAGTCATTCATGTAGATGGGAATATAAAGTATTTAAGGATGGAAGAACTCAAGAAGAACTTGAAACAGTAACTGGTAGGCCAGAAGATTACGATGAATTAACATGAAATTTCTATTTAGAAGAAAAAGATAGACCAGGAGAAATAATGGATATAGATGAAGATCAATATGGTACTTATTTAATGAACTCTAGAGATTTATGTGCAATTGATTATGTAGATGATTTAGCAGATGCTTGAATTATAAGTTTTAAGGTTGAATGAAGAAATAAAACTGTTAATTATATTGCTTCAGTATGACTAGCCTATAGAGAAGCAATTGATGCTGTATCTAAATGAGAAGAGTATGATGCAGTTAAATTATCAGAAGAATTATTTTGAATAGCTAATAGATGATATATACCAGGTTTTTTAGCTGGTAATACTAATGCTAATGCTCAATTTTATGAAAGAAATTGAAGTTTCGGTACTAAATCATTTTTATGAATATTAAGAGAGTATGATGAAAATGAAAAACTTGTAAGAGTTGAGGTGAAGAATAAATTTAATTTATGAGATGAAATAGAACTAGTATCCCCTACATGAATTAAAAAATTAAAAGTAGAAAAAATATATAAAACTAAAATAAATCACTGAACTAAAAAAGCAAATACAATTTTTACTTGAGAAACGAATTTTAATAAGGATTTAGCTGAGATAGTTGAGTCTGCTCATGGTGGTTGATATGAGGTTTGGATAAATATGGAAGATAAGCCTGAAGAGTTTAGTTTGATTAGAAAAGATGCTCCTTTGGAAGTAGATAGTTCAAAGTTATGAGAATTTATGAATGATAAAATAAAAAAATAGTAGTTATAACTACTATTTTTTTATTTTAATTTTGTACTATTCTAATAACTGGGTCAAAATAATTAAATATACTTTTTACTATTCAAGTTGAATAGAAATTATTTAGTCTATATTTTCTAGTTTTTGTATATGCTTTAATTAATTTATTAGTATGTACTAAGAATTTAGTTTCACTATAATGTTTAGATTTATATCATAAAAGTAACAGAATATCTAGACTGTAAAAAGTCTCTTTTTTAGATAATTTTTTGTTGTAAATTTTTTGAATATTATCTACTAAGTCAATGTCAGAATTAAGAATTACCTCATTAATTATTTTTTTAACCTCAGATTTTTTTATTCAATATACATCGGCAATCTCTTTTTTTGTTAACCATATTTTTCACATATTGAACATAGTTCTCACTGTTAAATTGTTGTCTTCAAATATAAATTTTCAGTCAGTTACTTTTTGTATTGTCATCATAATCTTGTAGTTAGGAGTATATATTATTTATATACACACTATATACTTATTATATACAAATGCAAATCTTTTTATACACTTTTAACTTGACGGATTTGTGTTTTCTATTTTAGTTAAATCTATTTTTGAAAGTGAAAAGGCAGCTATTAGGGTAAAAATGATTGATACAACAAATATATATGCAAGTTTATTTGCTTCAATTGAATCAATAAAATAAAGCATTATAAATGATATCATCCAACCTGTATATAGATAAAGCTCTCTTAAAAGCACATATTCTGCTCTGTAGTCATCACAATTTTTTATTTTATGTAAAACATTATCACTAATTACTTTTTGAGGTATCGAAAAGAAAGTCGCAAATGTCTTTATTAATGCTGAAAATAATATTATTAAATATACTGATTCGAAGCTTATAAATCAAATAAGTATAAATGAATATAATATTCATATGATTATAATTGCATACTTGTATTTTGAATACGAAACAAATTTTCAGAATAAATACATTAAAATAATTGATATAATTGATAGTAAGGATAATATAAAACCTAAATCTGCTTCATTTTTAACGTATGTGAATATAACTATTCATATAACTACTTCAAGTACAGTATTTCAGAATGCAAATCATGTCAATAAATAAGTATATAATGATCTAAATATATCTTTATCCTTATGGGCTTTTCTAAATAATTTTTTAAATTGAAACTGAGTAACTTTTCTTTTTTTTAATTTTATTGCTCAGTAGTAGGCTGCAATTAAAAGCATAATGATGGATATAGCGAAAGCTGATTCAAATCAATATCAAAATGTATTAGTTCATATAATATAACCTATGATACTTGGCGTAATTATATGTGACAAAGTATGCAAAGACTTTTTCATTCAAGTATAATTTCACCTATTCTGAAAATTTGTTACTTCAAATTGTTGTGTGTGGTAATTTATCCAGTACATTCAATTAAAAAAACCGAATGTTCATGCTATATAATATATGTAATTAATAGAATTTTCTCATAAAATTACTACTGATAAATAAACTAGAGCTAATCAATAAATACTTATATAATTAATTATTTTTTTATATCATAATTTAACTATTGGTGCAAAAATTGGATAACTAATGAAATGAATAGTTAAGTAAACGATATTAAATAGAGCTATGATTTGTACATCTAATGTATTTTTCCAAATAAAGATATTTAGAAAAATATAGAATACTATTCTAGCTGAATTTACTAATGTATTTGAAATTAGGAGATGAATTGCTCTTTTATCACTTATTTTATTGTCCATATTTTTTAATCAACATATACTTCTCTTGGCTTACTACCATTTGATGGTCATACTACTCATAACTCTTCTAGTATATCTAATACTTTAGCTGCTCTTGCATATCATAGTCATAGCTTTCTTTGTACTAGAGAAGTAGATCATTTTTTAGCCTCTTTTACGACTTGTATTGCTTTTTCTATAATTTCTGGATCTTCTTCTTGATCTCATTTATAATTTTCTAGAATACTTCATTCTAGCTTTGACTTACCGTTTACTATTTCAGGTATTTGTAGGTTATCTATCATCTCAGGATCAACAGTTAATTTTAGTTTATTTACAACTGCCTCAACTTCATTTGTTTCTACAAGTACTCATTGCACTCTTTCTGGTTCAACTGCTCCTGTAGGATAATATAGCATATCTCATCTACCTAGTAAATCCTCTGCTCATTTGTTTCATAGAATAGTTTGACTATCTATTTGAGAAGCAACAGTAAATGCAATTCTCGATGGAACATTAGCCTTGATTAATCATGTAATTACATCTACAGAAGGTCTTTGAGTTGCAACGATTAAATGTATTCAAACAGCTCTTGCCATTTGAGCTATTCTAGCAATAGATCATTCTACTTCTTTTTTATTTCAGCTCATCATTAAATCAGCTAATTCATCAACAACCATAACTATGTATGGCAATTTTTTATCTTTTTCTACTTTTGAATTATATTCTTTTAGATTTCTTGCATTTACTTGAGTTGCTAAATCATATCTTCTAAGCATTTCAGCAACACACCATTTTAATGCATTTAATGCCTTGTCTGGATTTGTTATAACAGGAGTAAGTAAATGAGGGATTCAATTATAAACTGATAGTTCTACTCTTTTAGGATCAACCATTATCATTTTCAATTCTGATGGAGAGAATTTATATAACATAGATATTAAGAAACCGTTCATTCATACTGATTTACCAGAACCAGTTTGTCACGCTACAAGTAAATGAGGCATTTTAGCTAAATCTCATACTATAAAATTTCAACTAACATCTTTTCATAATGCAATTGGAATTTCTAATCTTTTATTATTAAACTGTCTTGAAGCTAATAATTCTCTTAAACCTACTGTTTGTCTGTTAGAATTCGGTACTTCTATACCAACAACTCCTAAACCAGGAATTGGAGCTTGTATTCTGATTGATTTAGCATGTAGAGCAAGTGTTAAATCATTTTTTAGATTTATAATTTTTTTAAGTGCTACTCAGGCTTTTGGCTTTAGTCTATATTGTATAACAGTAGGTCATACTTGATATCACTCCATACTTACTTCTATTTTGAATTGAAGCAATTTTTCTTCTATTTCAATTTCTTTTCTTCTGATTTCATTTTCATTGTATTTAATTTTTCATCATCTTTGATCTAACAAATTTAATTCTGGAAATTGCCAGTTTTTGAATTCAGGATTTCTAACTATAGCAATTTCTTTTTCTACTTCTTTAGCTTTTTTATTAAACAATCCTCAAACTACATTTGATTTCTTTTTTTCTATTTTTATTTTTTTGGGAGCATCATTCAGATCTAGTTGTTTACTCTGTTTTTTGGTTGCCAGCATTCTTTTCTCCTCTTTTAATTTTTGCATCATATCATCTAACTTATCTTGTTTTTTTTGCATTCTCTCTTCTTTTTTTGCTTGAGTTTTTGTCATTTTTGGTAACTCTGACTTGATGGTATTTTTAATATTTTTTAAATTTGGAGTAAGTGAAAACAATCATTGCAAAAAATTTATAGGATTAAACCTAAATAATATTATAAGTGATCATAAAAGTAATATAAAAGCTGAAAATCATGTTGCTCCCCTTCAAAGCATTTCATTAAAAATTGAATATAGATTAAAATATGCCGAATATGGATATTCAGTATAAAAGAATCAAACAATAGTTGTTACTGATACAAAATAAAATAACAATCAAATAAATCTATATAAATTAAAATATAGGTTTTTATCTTTTGTAAGAAATATTGATAGTAGTAGTACTACAGGAGAAAAAATATATTTATAATATTCTCAAAACAAGATATTTAGATATTCATTTATATAATATCAAATAGTCGATTTATCATCCGCAATAATAGCAAGTACTCAAAAGAATACGAACACTGTAATTGCTGCATATTTTTTTATATCTGGAGTTACTGTGAATTTTGTTTTCTTTGTATATTTTCTTTTTACAGGCACTTTTCCCTAAGTTAACATATAATGTTCTGATTTTAATAATACTAATTATTTATTTTTAATCAATATAAAAAGAGATTTTTTATTTAGAAAAATCTCTTTTTATTGTTTTTAGTTTTTGAAACATCTTATTCTATTACCATGTGCACGTTCATATTCATAACTAGCATCAATATGAATATTATAAAAATACATCATATATGCTTTATCTGCACTAGGTGATGCTGACCAATATAATCCATAGGAATCTTGTCATAACAAACTAGCGTCATTCCATAAACGAACTCAAGCCATTGGTAATAATAGATCATTTGCCATATTTGTTCAACCAAATCACCATCATCAAGCTGTATATATATCTACCCACTCTTTATTTGTAGGTATATGATAATCTGTTTCACATGGTCATTGCATGCTGATAACATTACTAGATTGAGGATTACTATATGTTGTAGTTTGGGATTCACTATTTATAACTCCCCAGTAATTTGCACTTCAGTCATCAGTTCAATCTACCCAACCAGTAGTTTCCCAGTCACGTAATCTTATATCGTCTCAATTTATCCATGTCGGATAAGGAGAATTTCTACCAAATTGAAAGTAATCACCATATCAATTAGTATCATTTACTGTAGTTGCTGCAGTAGTTGTTCATACATTACATGCAGATATTGTAATTCATGTATTTAATCATGTACAAACTATTATATCTGCTGTATTACATTCATTTCAAGTTCATGCTCAATATGTTGTCACTCAAAGTATACTAGCATTTCATATTACTGGAGCATTTACTCATGTACAATTTGTATATGGATTTGGAGTATCACAATTTACTCATGTATATCATCATGTACAAGCATATCAACACTCTAAACTATCTTGTACGTATATTTGATTTGGACTTGTTGGAATTTCAGAATATATAATATACCCATTATCTATTGGTTTTGTAGATTCATTACAAGTATTCGTTACTAAAGTTACTTCAGTAGTATCATCTTTTAATACTATTGTATTAAGTATTTTTACTATTTCTTTTTCTCAACTTGTAGCTAATATATATTCATAAATATCACTACTTGCTAATACACTTCATGTATATGCATCCTTAATTTTCCCTATTACTAATTCTTTCTCTGAATTAGAATCATCTATTGCGATGCTTCATGTATAAACTGATAATACTAGTCATGTTAATGCTCCAGTATTAGAAATTACATTTCATTGTTCTGGAATATTTTCTCACCCATTAACTACTTGAGATGTAATGTTAGTAGAATCAAGTGTCATTGTTCATGATAAAATCTCAGAAGTTACAATACTTGGTACTGGAACTATATAACTAGCCGTTTTTATAAATACTCTATTATATGTTCAGTCTATCTTTGGTGTAACTACTAAACTTGCAGCTGTAGCTATCTCCCCTGACAAGGGGATTAAGGGGTTTAATGCTATTCAATCTCATTCTAATAAACTTAATATTTCAAATTCATTTTTATTATTAGCTACTGAAAATATATATTTTTTAGCTGTTAATGGATCAGTTGGTACTTCTGACATACTTCTTGATAAACTAGAAATAACTGTAGTTCAAAAATTTCATTGATACCATAGTGTTTCTGTTCAATAATCTACTATTTGTTTATCATCTGGTAATGGATATTTTCCAGAATTTAGATGAAATAATTCTAGTGAAGTTTTTATACTAGAAATATCGGAGATTCTAATAGAATCTCTTGCATCTTTTGAATATCATTGTAGTGATATAAAAGCTATTGTTCATAGTATTGCTAGTATTGTAATTACTACTATTAGTTCTACTAGTGTAAAGGCGTTTTTTTGAGGGTTCATATAATATTAATTGTAAATAATTTTAGTTTTTGAAACATCTAATAGAAAAACCATAAGAACGAGTTATTATATTAGTAAAACTAATATTAGCAGAATCAAAAGTTAATTCATATGCATTATTTGTTGATGGTGATGAAGACCAGTAATGCCCGTTAGTTCCCTGTTGGGCTAAATTTGAATCACTATAATGACGTTGTCCTGCCATAGGTAATTTTAAATCATCTTTGACATTATTTCATACTGACCAGCCTCATGCTGTATGTAAATCAGACCATTCTTTAGCTGTGGGTATGTGATAATCATTTTGGCATAATCATTGCATTAATCATATATTAGTAGCTCATATTGGATTATTATATGTTGTTGTAATTTTGTCTGCTTCATATACTCACCAATAATTTGCACTTCATCAATCAGTTCATCATCCACTTTCCCAATCCCAAGAATTTCATAATACACCATTAGTCCAAGTTGGGTAAGGTGTGTTTCTACCAAACTGAAAATATCATCAAACTCTTGCTGTAGTACAGCTTGCTCAATCTACGCATAAATCGTATTCACTTCATGCTGTTGCTCAAATATTACATCATGCAATTGTTATTCATATTCATAATCAATTGCAAACTACTATATCTGGAATATCGCATAAATCATAAGTTGATGTTGTATTAAATGGAGTTGGGATATTAACTCATGTACAAGAGGCATAAGGATCTGGGTTAATTGTAATTTCAGTAGTATCATTATTTAGTACAATAGAATTTAATACTTTTACTATCTCTTCTTCTCAACTTGTAGCTAATATATATTCATAAATATCACTACTAGCTAAGACTGAAGCTGTATATGCATCCTTAATCTTTCCTATTACTATTTCTTTTTCTGAATTAGATGTATTTATATTAATGCTTCATGTATAAACTGATAATACTAATCAAGTCAATGCTCATGTATTTGATATCACATTTCATTGTTCTGGAATATTCTCTCACCCATTAACTACTTGTGAACTAATATTATTAGAATCTAATGTCATAGTTCATGATAAAATCTCAGAAGTTACAATACTTGGTACAGGAACAATAAAACTAGCTGTTTTTATAAATACTCTATTATATGTTCAGTCTATTTTTGGAGTAACTACTAAACTTGCCGCTGTAGCTATCTCCCCTGATAAGGGGATTAAGGGGTTTAATGCAACTCAATCTCATTCTAATAAACTTAATATCTCAAATTCATTCTTATTATTAGCTACAGAAAATACGTATTTCTTATCTGTTAGTGGATCTGTTGGTACTTCTGACATACTTCTTGATAAGCTAGAAATAACTGTAGATCAAAAATCTCATTGATACCATAGTGTTTCTGTTCAATAATCTACAATTTCATTATCATCAGGTAATGGATATTTTCATGAATTTAGATGAAATAGTTCTAGTGAAGTTTTTATATTAGAAATATCAGAAATTCTAATAGAATCTCTTGCATCTTTTGAATATCATTGTAGTGATATAAAGGCTATTGTTCATAGTATTGCTAATATTGTTATTACCACTATTAGTTCCACTAGTGTAAAGGCTTGTTTTTGTTTATTCATATTATTTTGAAAAATTATAAATAATTGTATTTATATTATATTTTTTTATGAAAAGAAAGCTAAAAATTTTAAATTTTTAGCTTTACATATTTCATTTTTATTTTGAACTAAAAATAAAAACCCAAAAGAGACAAATTGAATTGTCTGATTTGGGTTTATTTCAAATGTAAAACTATTATAATTTTAATGATTTTTTATCTGCATTATTATAATCATTAATTATGTTTTAAGTAGCTTGAAGGCTTTCTTCATATGTATCATAGTCTTGCATTACAGTTGCAAGTGATATTTGTTTATTTCCTAAGAGCTCCAATATCTTTTTATCATGTCTTAGTTTATATCATAATTCCACCTCATCTGGAGTTACTTCATAGCTATCAGCTAATTCAGCAATATTTTCAGCTGGGTTATCTTTTATTCAAAATAGTGTAGCTAGCTTATCACTTGTTGTTTTAGATATTTCACTAATTTTTTGTTCAGGTGTTAGTCATACTATTTTTTCATTTTGATCACTACTTGTCCTTTGTTCTAATGTTTTCATAATCATTGTATTAGTAATTAAATTTCTCCTTTTTTTTGTGAATTAATTTAGTATTTGTTCTATTTTGTTATAGAATGCAACTGTTTGTGCATCTAATGTATTTGTGTTATCATTTCCTGATATTTCAGAATTAACTGAGTCTAATTTAGTTTTCATTTTATTATTTTAATTGTTAAATATTATTTTAGTGTAAGATAAGTATTTGCATTTCTTTCTAATGTTTTAGATAAAAAGAATGCTCATTCTCATCTTGTGATTTTTGCTTCTGGTCTGAAGTATTTTTCACCGAATTGATCTTTCCATGTTGTGTTTTCATCAAAGATTTTTGATAGCTTTTGACTAGTGTCAGTATCTATATCTCTATATTCAACTTGTCATGTATCTATATCTTCGATTACCAAGTATTTATAGTTTAAATCTAAAAATTCTTCTCTAGATAAAACTTTTGTTCTACTTGAATATGGTTTAACTTTTTCGATATCTTTTAGATTTTTTTCTATTATATTTTTTGATTCATTATCATAAACATTGTCATTCATTTTGATTAATGCATTTTCGATCCATGTTATTGCATCTCTTTGAGTTAATCATCTGTTTTCTAGAAAATATCATTTATTTATTCAATCTACTATTCACTCTTCTAACATTGTCATTACATCTTGTGTATATGCATATGTATTATTTAATCATTTAGGATTTGATACTAGAATCTTTTTTTCTGATAATAGTTCACTATTATAATTATTAGTTACGCTTACTCAGAAATTTTTAGATGTAGCTTTGTAATCAAATATTAATAATCATCATACGGTGTCATCATATGTAAAGTTGAATTCATTTTTGTATTCATCTTCGCTACATGTTGATTTATATACTTTTAATATATTAGCTATATTACCTTCTTTTATACATATTAAGTTTTCCTCTGTTGCTTTAATATTATATGTTGATCAATATTTTAAGTTTATTAAGCTTTTTCAGCTTGAATCTTCAAATACTATTATTCATGTTTGTTTTTCTCAGAGTGTTATTTTTGTTGGTGATAATATTCTTGAACTTGTTGGGTAAATCGCTTTATCAGCTGAGAATATTTTTATTGGTATTGTTTTAATAGTTTGGGTTCATATCTTTATATATAGATTTGTATTTCACTCCTTTAATCAAGATATTTTTATGTCCCTCTTTCAATCTGTAAAATAGAATAATCTTTCTGGGAATACGCTTACATTTTCAGTGTTAACTATAAATGTCATACCACCAGGCATTTCTCATTTAAATGGTTTACCTTTTCTAGTTGTAATATTAAGTTTTAATGTTTCTGTATCTCATACTTTTACATTTCAACCTTTGTTTACAAAATCTAGAGATATATTGTGATATCTAAGGAATTCATCTACTTCTCTTTTTTCTATTTCTTCTCTAGACATTAGATTTACTCTTTCTATTTTTTGAGTTTCTATTTCTTTTTGTTCATGAACGAATTCAACATCTGTTGTTTTAGTTCAATCTTCTAGATATACTAAATAATCTTTTTTAGTTTCAGCTCTAGTTTTTGGTCAAAACCATCATGCTCAATAATCATTTTTATCTTTTATCAGTTTATTTGATATTTGATATGCAATTATTGTATTTTCTATATCTTTATAATCTCAAGAGATACTTCATTTATATATACCTAATTTTTTATAAATTTCTTGTACTCTTTTGATATCAGTTTTTGAATAACCTATGTATACTGTTCTATTAAATATACTTAAATCTTCGGATGTGCTTACTATGTCACTACTTATGGTTGTAGTAGATATTTTATCTAGTATAGCAGCAGAAGTTTCTAAAAATAATAGAGGATCTACTGTATGTTTTTTAAGCTCATCTATACATATCCCTTCTTCACTAATTTTATAATAACTGTAAGGACATTTATTATAATCATAATAGTAAGGATAAAACTTTGATTCTAAATCAATTTGGAAGTGTAGATGATTTCATGTAGAATTTCATGTCGATCATACTTCTCAAATTTTTCTTCAAACCTTTACAGTTTCTCATAGTTTTACATCAATTTTTGACAAATGCGCATAACTAGAAACTACTTTTTTTCATTTTATATTATGTTCTATTGTAACAAGATTTCATAACATAATATCATTTTTTGCTTTGATTACTTTTCAATCTGCCATAGAATATACGGGAGTTCATCTAGAGGTAGCTATATCTGTTCAGATATGACCACCATTTCAGATATCCCATCAATACTTATAACTAGCTCACCATAATACTGTATATATTCTGGTAAAATCGTTATAACCTCAATCTTTAGAGGCATATTTTTTGTAATCATCTGTATTCAAGACCGGTAAGTCTTGTTTACAACTTGATGTTAGATCTTTGAAATCACTAAATCTACATTCAAGTTTAGATATTTGCTTTAACGGATAAATAATTTTATCAGAACCACTTGCAGCTAATGCTGGTGCCGGATTTAGTGATGTCACTAAAAATACACCTAGAGTCATTTCTGATAAAAACCTTTTAAAGTCTTTAGTAATTTTCATAATAACTTTATTTTTGAAATAATTTATTTTAAATTGAAGAGTTTTTAGTATAATTCATTTAATATTTATATTTGCAGATATAAAATTAATAAAATTATGCTTACTTGACAATTTAAAGTTTGTATACTTAAACTACTTCTACAAATATATTATCACACATATAACTATGGATGTCAAATATTTGACAATAAAAATTAATCTATTTTATTATTATAATATGGTATTCCCTATTTTTAGGCAATAGTCATGTAATAAGTATAAACTTGATTAATATTACAAATAATGTGTAATATATTTATTATTATAGTACTTAACTCTAATTATGACTATATTTGAGATAACAATATTGTGAATACATATCGCACCTAGTTACTATTGATTGATGTATGCAATAGCTTTTTTAGTTTGATATCAAATAATAAAGAATAGAAAAAAAATATCTTGAAATGATTTAGAAAATCTTTTTTTGTACATAGTTTTATGAGTTATAGTTTGATGAAGGCTATGATATATAATGTTTTATAATTTTTCTAGTTATTTATCAGAGCCTCTTAGTATTTTGAAAGTTTGGGAGTGATGAATGAGTTTTCATGGATGAGTATTATGAGTAATAATTTCTATGATGATTTTTTCTAGAATTTATAAAGTTAATTTTTATAAAGTAGCCGATCAAGTTACTTTAATATTACCAATATGACTTTGATTATGAAGAATATGAAATTACCTAAATGGAGAACTTCTTTGATATTCAGGATATAATTGATTTTTGGCTGTATATAAAGATTGAATTTGATACTTCCCTTCTCCACTATTAGAATGATTACTAGAATGATTAGTTTTGTATTTTCTATTATTGTTTTTTTACAAAAAAAAGCATTCTAAATGACAGATTGCTTCACTATTTCTGATTTTTTATTCTATATTTAGGATATTTGTTGAATTTTTCTTTAGAACTCCTGATTCTCATATTTGATATATATTATGATATTTTACTATGTGAGAGATTCTAAGTTTTCCAATGTTTGTGTTTTGAGTGTATTTTTATTTTAAATTAAAGAAATAGTATGGAATTAAAATTTACATTTTCTAATATGCTTGTATTAGTATCATTAATTGTTACTGTTATAGCTTTCTTTGTCCCAGGTATATATGCTTTTGGTATTAATAATTATTTTTTGGATTTGTGATTGTATCATATATATGTAATACAGTTTTTTACTTGAACATTTCTTCATTGATCTGTAATGCATTTATTAGCTAATTCTATATTTATATTTTTCTTTTGAAATATAGTTGAGTTAATTATTTGAAGGAAAAAATATATGATATTTTTCTTGTTTATTGTTTTGTTTAATGGTATTTTATTATCTTTGCTTTCTACTTGAAATACTATATGAATCAGTTGATTTGCTATGGCTTTAATCGCTTATTATACTTTAGAGTTAAAATCAAAAAATGACCCAGAATATAAATGATGAATCACTGCTATTATTATAAATATATGAATTTGATTTGTTCCTTGAATAAGTTTACTAGGTCATTTATTTTGAGCTATTTGATGAATTATTTATTATTTAATAAATAAAGAATTTTTTAGAAAAAAATTAGTTTGATTAGGTATTGAAGAAAACTCATAAAAAATATAAATTGACTTAGAGTTTATTTATTTTATTATATTGTCATTATAATTAAAATAAAAATAAGTTTGAAAAGCGAAATAGGAATAATAGAGCATTTACAATTGTGATGAAGAAGAGATATAGTTACTAAAAAATCTGATGATTTACCTTTAATTGCAGCTAATAAATACTGACGTACATTTATTGATGAAACAGATATTGCTGAGGAGGCACTATTGGCCTTAGATGATTTTAATGCTAGTTTAAATTTTAGCCTAGATGATGACTTTGACATTTCATCACTGGATTATTGTCAATCTCCTAGCTGAGCGTTAATTAAAAAACATTTAGGCTTTAATAATAGTAAACACTCAAATTATATAGAAGAGACAAGATGAAGATATTATGATAATTTAAAGGAGTATTTTTGACTTGCATGGATGGATGAATTTTATTCACTAATAAACTGATGAGTTTGATTTTGAGAGTTTTTTGATTTTTGTATTAATTCAGGATCAAAAGAAGTTGTAGAAAAAATTTGTGTATTTTCTTTGATAGAATTAGAGTTAATATGAAATGAATGATTATCAAATTCAATATATAATTATTTATTAGAGATATGAGTAGATTATAATTCTATAAGGTTTTTAACTTATTTTTATTTTTCTAGACAAGAATTTAACCGTGCCTATAATATTGTACTTAAAGCATTATGAACAAAGGAGTTAACTGAAGATAAACAAATGCTTGAGCAGGCAATAACTTTAAGTGCCCTAAATTGAGATGAGTGAGATAAGGATTTATTAAGTAGCTATTTGAATATAGTAGAGAATGAATACAGATTCTCTACTATAAGTAAAGATGATTATTTGGATGATAAGTCTTTTTATTACGAAAGATTAATTGGTATTAGTATTAAAGAATGAGCTGATATATATGAAGTAATCGAGCTTGCTCATTTATGATTGGAGTCGTGAAATTCAGATTCATATTATTATCTTATTCATTGTTATTTAGTACTTGAAAATTATAAAATAGCATCAAAATATTATTCAGAATGGAATCTAGATAATTGAGATACTTTATCTTTCACTGATGCAGACGATAGAGAAATATTTTATATGAATTGATTAAATGAAAACTATCCACATTCAGCTAAATTATTAGTAGATTTTTATAGAGAAGAATTTACGTTAAATTGATTTAATGATAGTTATTTTAATCAATATATAGATTTGTTAAAGGATTATGATTATAAATTTAATGATGATGACGTTATATTTTTTGATAAGTTTAGCGATACTGTTGATTCCTATGATAATGAGAAAGGTGTTAGTAAAATCTTAATATTGTTATTTTGAAAATATGAAAAACTTAGTTTTATATTATATCTAGATAAAATATTAATATTAATTTCAAAATATTTACGCTGAATTTATGGAGAAAATGACAAAATAAAAAATATAATTACATTTTGTCTAGAAAGAATCACATTATCAGAAGAACTTATGAAAAATGAATTATTTGATGTAGAGTTATTTAATTCAGAAATTAATATAAAAAAAATGTTACTAGAAGATAAAGTTGTATTAAATGAAAGATTTAGATTTTTACTTATTAAATTTGCAAGATCTAGTTTAGATAATGCATTATTGCAGAGTAGTAATGTAGAAGCTATTAAACTATTGCCAGATGACTATACTAGCCTTTCTATGTCATTAGCTTCAATATTTGAATTTTACGGACTTCATGAAGACAAGGACAAAGCTTTAAAATTTGATAGTTTTTTTAATGAAAGAGCATTAAAAGATATAAAACCAAAAGTACAATTTGTGGAACTAGCTAATTAGCTTAAAATTACTTTTTCTAGTTCAAATCTAAAATCTCTATCTTCAGTTCAATTCAATTTTCAAGATTTCATTTTTTTATCTATATTCACCAAATCTATATATAATTTCTTTAGTTCTAAATAAGAGATTATATATTTTTTTTCTGCTAAAAAAGACCTATTTCATAGATTTAGAGTTGAGCTTATCTTATTGCTAGCAATTCATAGTTTTTTCATAGTAACAATATACATACTAGTCCTTATATTTGCAATTAGATTATTATAGAATGCGTAAATACTTGTATCATTTAATATTGTGTCTATCTTTTGTATAGAATTATATTTTTTTCTAGCTAATAAGTCGTCTATTACTTGAAAAATACTTTCTTCTAGTTCTGCTGATATATTTTCTGTTATATATTTTGTGTCTATAAAATCAACACTGATTAATAATTTTTCAAGTTCCGATACTATTTTAGATAGATTTCAAGATTTGTATTTAATTATTGTATTTATAGCATCAGATGATATTTTTCAGCTGTACTTATTATTTATTATAGAATAAATATCTGCGTCTCATTTAGTGTTAAATTCTTTTAGCTCTGCTATCTTTGATAGTTGTTTGAAAAATTTACTTCTTTTGTCTGGATTGATTATATTTATAAGTACAATATTTTCTCATGCAATATTAGATAGTATATTTAATAAAAAATCTTCCTTTTCTGATCATTGTTTTTCATCTTTATCTGTCTTTTTTTTCTCCTTGTACAAATCAATAATAATTAGTTTTTTTTCAGCCAAAAAACTAGAAGCTGTTATATTTGTATTTAAAAAATTATTATCTACAGATTCTATATCTTTTATGTGTATTAGATTGAATTCTCAGTATTTAGAAATAAAGCGTTCTTTCCATGCTTTTACTTCTTGTTTTAGCAAAAACTCAGAATTTCATGTAAATAGGTATAACATTATTAATTTATTATTTGTTTTAATTTAGTAGATCATTCTTTATTTATAAGCTCATATACTTCTAAAATTGATTGTAATGATTTTTTTAAATTTATTAGATCTTTAGGATTTGCTCTATTAAGTGCGAGTCTATTTAATATAGAGTTTATATTGGAGACAAATTCTAATTTTTTTCTTGTTTTATCTAGTAATATTTTGTTTTTTGTAAATTCTTCTACAAAATCTAGCCTACTTTTTATCTCATCAATATTTGTGAGAGGTTTTAGTATCTGTTCTCTTAAATATCATTGTCACATTGGAGTTTTGGTCTTATTTAATACTCAGAATAATGTTCAAACTGTAGATGATTTAGTATGAAAATTGTATATTAAATCTAGATTTCTAATTGTTGATTCATCTAGATTCATATATGAATTAAAACTTATATATGATATTGTATTTAGGAATTTTAATTCTGATTTTTGATTTGCTTCTAAGTATTCTAGCAGCATTGATGATGATGATTGTGCTAGTTGTTTCCCTTCTAATCAAAATCAATCTAGAGTTTTTACTCAAAAGTGATTTTGTAATTTTATTTTAGCCTTATTTTTAGCTTCGAAGTAATATATATTTAGAGAATATTTTTTTTCTAATATATCTTTTATGTATTCGTTAGTAAATAGTTTTTTTTCTAGTACAACCTCTTTAGGAGATAATTTATAAAGTTCAGACTGTAGACTTTCAAAGCTATCAAATTCTCATGCTGACCATTTGTTTGTAGATAAATCTAGTAAGCTTATTCAATATAATCAGTCATTCTCAGTAATTGATATTATGTAGTTACTTATTTGTTCTCATTCATAATTTTCTCATTCCAAGCTTAATGTTGATGGTGTTACTACTCTAGAAACTTCTCTCTTTACAATTCATTTCAATTTTGGATCTGATACCTGTTCAGCAAATGCAACCTTGTAACCTGCGTTTATTAATATAGGTAGATATTTTTCTTTAGCATGAAATGGTATTCACGCTAAAGGTGTTGGATTATCTGCGTTTTTATTTCTAGTAGTTACTGCTATTCACAATATTTTGTGGGCTATTTTAGCATCTTCATCAAACATTTCATAAAAATCTCACATTCTAAAAAATAAGATACAATCTTTATATTGTTCCTTCATTTCATAGTATTGTGCCATTGCTGGTGTTAGATTCATATTATTTTTATTATTAAAACATTACCTTTTTTCTATTTACTCTTGCATATTGTTTATCATTATCTATATATCTAGAAATATTTAAAAGAATTGCTAATCAGAATATAAGTGATAATAAAGATGATCATCAATAACTAATAAACGGAAGTGTAATTCATGTTAGCGGTACTATATTTAAATTTACTCATATATTAATAAATGCTTGTATTAATATCCGTGAGGACATTCATATGGCAAAATACTTTGCAAATAGATCAGAGACCCTTGATGCTATATAAAATCACCTGTATCATATGAACATATAAAATCACAATAATACAACTCATCACAAGAATCATAATTCTTCTATAATTACAGAAAAAACGAAATCTCATTGTACTTCTGGTAAATATCAGAATTTTTGTATTGATCATCAGAATCACATCCCAGTAAATCCTCAGCTTCAAATCGCTATTAATGCTTGCTCAGTCTGATAGTTAATTGTTTTATTATTAATTGATTCTATGTTATCAGCTAGAAAGTTATCTATTCTTTGAGTAATATATCATAGAGAATTAATATTTTTTCATGTTTGCTTATCGTAATCTCAGGCTGTGTAAACTGAAAGTATTAGAAAAAATCAAAGTAATATTGTTGCTAGTAAATGTTTTATATTTATTCACGCATAGAAATACATAATTACCGCTACTGGTACTATGACCATTATTGTTCAGAAATCTGGCTGTAATCAGACAAGCAAAATTACTCATCATAATAATCAGATAAAGGGTAGATATCACTCTCTAAATGACTTAAGTAGTCATTTGTATTTTTTGAAAAATGCTGCAAAAAATATAATCAGGGCTAATTTTAAGAATTCTGTTGGTTGTATAGTAAATGGAAGTCATGGAATATTAATCCATCATCTTGCTCATTTAAAACTAAGTCATATTCAGAGTACTATTAATAATAGTATTATCGCTACTCAAAATATATGCTTTGAATATTTTTCAAAAAATGAATAATGTATTTTAACCAATATTCATAGTGATATCATTGAAATTAAGACATGTCATATATTTCTAATTACATAAAAATAATTATATGCATCTAAAATATATCATGATTGAGCCATTATATTAGTTACTCTAAATGACGAATAAACTGATACTGATGATATCATTATCATTCAAAATATAACTAATAATAGTACTGCAAAAAATAATTTATAATCAACATTGTTTTTTTTCATAATACTAATTAAGTAGGTTAAGATTACTTGCCTCTAGTTGCAATTCAGGAAATACAATAAATAATACTCACCTAAGAAAGAAAATTAAAATAATAATTACTATCGGAGTAAAATCTATAGGTCAAATAGATGTAGGAATAATTTTTCTTACATATTTATATAGTGGGTCTATAACATCTGCTAAAAATTTTGGTCTAAACTTGAATCAAAACACCATCAACCAAGATAAAATTACGTCTAAAAAAACTAGGTATATAATTAATTGAAAAAATATTATTAGTGCTATTCAGAATTGCATGTTTATTTATTTAAATTATTAAATCAGTCATTAGCTGCCTTTTCTTGTGCCTTTTTTTTGCTTGATCAAATTCATTTTCATACAAGTTTCTCTCATAAGTAAACTCATACCTCAAATGTTTTATCATGGTCTAATCATGCCTCAGATATTACCTTGTAATCAGGAGTTATATCAAATTCTGCCTGAGCATATTCTTGGATTGAGGTCTTAAAATCTTTTGTTAAGTTGTTTTCTAGTATTTCTTCTACCGTGGGATAAATATATTTTTCTACGAAGTTGGTTGCTACCTCATTTCATAGATCTAAATATATAGCTCCCAGTAACGCTTCAACTACATTTGCTAACAAATAATCATTCTGTCTTCATCATGTCATTTCCTCTCATTTTCATAATACTAAGTATTCGGAAAAATTTAGTGTTTTTGCTATTTTTGATAAATTAGTTCATCTAACAATTGCGCTTCTAATATCAGTTAATTCTCACTCAGTTTTTTTAGGATAATTTCTGTATAAATTGTTAGTAATTGCTAACTCTAAAACCGCATCTCATAAAAATTCTAATCTCTCATTATGTTCTGGTGCGAAATCATTTTTTTCATTAACAATTGATCTGTGAATAAAGGCTAGTATATATAGTGATATGTCTTTATGTTTTATTTCTAAAGATAATAATAATTTTTCAAATTTTTCTATAAAGGCTTGGTTTTCTACCGCCTTTTTTTTAATAACCATTAAGTATAACTTAAGTAGTAAAATATGAAAAATAAAAAATTTAAAACCAATAATATTTCATGAGCTCATAACTTTTTATTTTTGCATTTTTATTTTATATCTTTTGTAGTAAAAGTAAAGAAAAACTCTCCTTTTAGGAGAGTTTTTCTTTATTCTTAATTTATACTATTGTTTATGATTAATTTTTAAAGCAAGTTTCCGTAATTTCTTTAAAATCTTCTTCTCTTTTCTTGTTTAATTCATCATAATTTTGAAATACTTTGTTAAGTACTCAGTTTACTATTTTTTTTGATGAATCATCTCAATATACTTTAGCCATTTCTACTGCTTCATTTATTGATACTTTTGCTGGTATCTCTTCAGTTAGGTAAAACATTTCTGCAAGTCACATATATATAGGAAGAATATATGATTTACTCATTGTCTCTATCTTAAATTTAGGTGTATACTCTTTTATGATGTATATGAAGAATTTCTCATAAAATGTAATTATTTTTTTCATTTCATTAATATATTCCTCATCTTGATTGAACGTAAAAACATTATCAAAAAACGATTCTTTAAATAATTGAGCATCAAATTTATTGTAACTCATTGCATATAGTTCTTGAAATAGTAGTTTTCTACTTTTTTTACGATGTTTTGTTATTGGCTCATCTGATGATGCTTTAACAATGGCTTCTTCCTTTTTCATTTATATAATGATTAATTTTAAAGGGCACAAAAATAACATAGATAATAAAATCTATGTTATTTTTTAGTTTACTATATTCTAGTAGTAGTATTCTTTTTAGTTTTTTGAGCTACAACGTCTCTTCCGTTGTATGTTCCATCTTCAGCAGCAAAGTGTGCTAAACCTGTTCATTCTTTGTTTAACATAACTCTTTCTTTTAATTTTCTAGCTGTTATTTTTATCCAGTTAGTAGTTCTTCTATTAGTTCTAGTTTTAGAATGTTTTTTCTTTGGTCAAAATGCCATAATTAGTATCATTATATAATAAAGAGCGGTTTTTACAGATGGATTTTATTTTTTTTTTAATAAAATGCAAATTTAATTTGAAAAAAAAGTTTTTTTTCGTACTATAAGCGAAATCTAACTATTTTTTATACTAAATATGAACAAAATTTTAATAATCGAAGATGATAAATGAATATCTGCATCACTTAAACTATATTTGGAGAATTCTAATTATAAAATAGAGCTTCATTTTGATTGAGCTGATGCCATAAATAAATTTAAACAAATAAATCCTGATTTACTTATTCTTGATATAAATTTACCATGAAAAGATGGTATTGAGATAACAAAAGAAATAAGGGAATTTTCTCAAACTCCTATTATAATGTTAACTGCTAGATCTAGCGAGCTTGATAGAATTAATTGATTAGATATATGAGCAGATGATTATATAGCAAAACCATTTTCTCCAAGAGAATTATTGGCTAGAATAAATACAATAATAAGAAGACTTTGAGATCAAAATGATAATTCAGAACATTTATCGTGTCAATGAGTAGTTTTAAACACGAGCAAAAAAATTGTTGAAGTGGACTGAAAAGAAATAACTTTAACATGAAATGAATATGATATTCTTAAAAAATTAATTGAGGAAAATTGAAAATTGGTTAGTAGAGAAATTATAATGAAAGAAATAATTTGATATGATAAGTATATTTATGATAGGACAATAGATACGCATATAAAAAATCTTAGAAAAAAAATATGAAAGAAAGATTTCATTCTGACAATACGTTGAGAGTGATATAGAATTAATAATTAATCATAAATAATGACTTTATCGAGAAAATTTACTATATCTTTAGTATTAAGTATTATATTTATTGCATGAATAAATATAACCGCTTTTTACCTATTTTATTCTTCAAATTTAGAAGATTATATTGCTGAAAATGTTCAGTCAAGAGATAGTATAACAATTGATTATATAAATAATGTTGTTGAAAAACAAACTATTGATGATATTGATAGTATATTTACCGATACAGAAATAGAGTTTTTTGAATTATTGGAACTAAATGATGGTGAAATACCGTTAACTAAGCAAAAAAATATAGATGTAGTAATTAATTACCTTGTTAAAAGTGGGATTGCCCCAAAATATATTGAGGAAATAATCCCAACTGATAATTTTTGAAAAGTCCTAGAGGCTCTTAGGGATAAAGATTCTCTTGAGTATAAATTTGTAAATAAAATGGCTATTTCTATTTTAATTACAAATATATTAGCAATCTCTATTATTATATTTTGACTATTAATTTTTATTAGAAAAACTATTTTACCTATAAAGGAAGCTACTGCTAGTATAAAATCTGCTGTCAGCACAAAAAATATAATATGAGAAGATAATTTGGAAATAAAATATCATAATAAGAAAGATGAGATTTGATTATTAATCACGGCAATTAATAATTTAAATAAAAAATTGAATATTCAAGAAGGAATAAGGGCTAGATTATTAGCTGATATTTCACATGAATTAAAAACTCCTATAACTTCCATACAATGTTATTTAGAATGAATTAGTGATTGAGTTATTAAACTTGACCAAAAAAATCTTAATTCGATTACAGATGAAATGACTAGATTAATTAGTTTGGTTAATAAAATAATGGATTATGAAAAAAATGATAGAAAAAAACTTAATTTAATACTCGAAAAGCAAAATATATCAGATTTAGTTAAGCAACTTGCGGAAACACATAAGAAGAAATTAAAGGAATGAAAACAAAGAATTAAGGTAACTTGAGATGATAAACTAGAATTAAATATAGATATAAATTTGTTTAAACAAGTTGTTCATAATCTAATTTGAAACTTTTTAAAATATTCTTGAAAAAATACATTATTAAAAATTAATATTACTAAAAATTTTATTGATTTCAATGATGATGGAGTATGAATTAGGAGTAGCGAGGTTCCCTATTTAACAGAAAAATTTTATCAATGAAATATTGAAAAATCTGGTAATATTAAGTCTAGATGAATTTGAGTTTGATTAAGTATCATAAGTAAAATAATTATTTCTCATTCTTGGAAGTATGAAATAAGGACCGAAAAGGATAAGTGATTTAGTTTTAAAATATATTTTTAATATCTTCACACAATATTCACATTAAAAATTTGGATATTTATATATTATCAATATTATACATTTACAAGTTAGGGAATATATAAGGTTAAAGCCAAATTACCATTTAAATTTCCCTAATTTTATTTAAAAATATGATTAAAAATTTTTCTATAATAATTATTGCTATATTAGCATATGTTCCATATTGAATCACTAATTCAGACTTTAATGAATTGGTTGTTTTTGATGATTCACAAACTATAAAAGAATTAAAAGATAATATTAATTTATTAGATGAAACTAGTACTAGTCTAATCAAAGAGTATGATGAATTAAATACTGATTATGAATTAAAAGCTTTTTTAAGAAGAGACTTAACATTAATAGAGTTTAATAAAATAAGAAGATTAGTAGGAAATTATAATACAAATAAAAGTAGAATAGAAATAGAGCTTTTTCAAAAAGCAAAAGATTTGCTACCAGTTGTAGTTGAAAGAAGACTATTATTAGAGGAAAAAAGAAAACTATACAGTTGATTAATTCCCTATATTAATATTAGGTATAAAGCTGAGTACTTAGACTATATAAGAACTGACGCAAAGATATTTAATGAGCAAAAAGATGTTAGTACTGATATTATCTCTAAACAAGAAATACTTAGTAACAAAGTCGAAATTATAGAGAATAAAATTCAAGAACACAAGGATTATTTAAATGAGAGTATAAAAATTGTTATTGAAACTAAATTAGATGAAAAAATAACAAATTTAAATCAAAATGAAACATTCAAAGTATTAAATACTGAATCAAAAATTAAAGTATTAAATAAGACCATTGATAAGGTTAAATTAAAATTAAATGATTTAGAGGATTCTAATAATCTTAATTGATCATGAGCTTTAAATAATTCATGAACATGAATTATAGTTAATTCTAATTCAAATATATTGGATAAAAAGATACAAACTTATTATATCGCTGTTGAAAAATTAGAAGAATTTAGAAATTCTCTAAAATAAACAAAAAAAAGAACACTCATTAAGCTTCTTTTTTTGTTTTACCATTGACTTTTATTTGTTTATCTTTATATTTTTATTGTCAAAACAAAACGGAGCTAAAAATGTAATGAAATATTTAATATTATTTATTCCAATTGTATATTTATCTGGATGTGGTGAAAGTCAAACATTTAATACGAATTATGATAGACTTGTAACTGTATCCTGGAAAATACCTATTGAGAATACTGATAATTCCCCTTTGTTAGACCTAATGGGTTTTAAGATATATTACGGGGTTTCTGAATCTTACTTAGATAATGTTATCATTATCAGTGACCCTAACATAAATCTCTATACAATTCCTGAAAGTAAATTATTCTTTACTAAGAGTGAATTATATTATGTGTCTATGACTGCTTATAATAGTATGAATATTGAAAGTGCTAAATCTAATATAGTTAATTTTGTGTATTAGTTGTTTGGCAAGAGAGTTTATAAATATAATTTAAATGAAATCATTTATAGATATTATTTTTGAAAGTATTCTAAACTAGAATTTTTTTAAATATAATTTATATAAAATGCTTTATAGATATTATTTATATAAGGTCTTTAAAATAAAAACCTGAGTTAGCTCAGGTTTTTTTATTTTATATTCCAATTGAAATATTGTTCTAAGTTTAATCTTTCATCATCATACTTAAATAATTTTCAGTCTTTCTTAAGCATTTTTAGTACTTCATCAACTATTTTTGAAGATACATTTTTTCAATATAAGTGACTTTTACTAATCATTTTTTTATTTCAAATTGCTCATTTTACAATTTCTGCAATCAAATTTGAATTTATTGGCGGAGCTATTATATTTGTTCAATTTAATATTGTTTCTGTTCTATCTGATCAAAATCTAACTGTCACACAAGGTACTCACACAATATTAGCTTCCTCTTGCATACTTCATGAATCAGTTACTACTGCTCAAGCTTGACTAATCATCTCTATAACTTCTGCATGGTGGGCTAAGGCTGGTCAATATGCAAAATTCTCACTATATTTCTTTTTTAAATGTTCTATATCTTCTCTTAGTCAGTAATTATCAATTGCAAATTCCGAAGCATAAAGACCTAGAAAACATACATATACTCAATCCTTTATTAATTTCTTTATTGCATTATATATTACTAGAAATCTTTCTTTTTTTTCTGTATTCTCTCTTCTATGAATAGTGATAAATATGAAATCTTTTCATTTCATATTTGGAAACTTTTCAAATGCATTAGAATTTCATATCTTTTTTTTCGAAATTTCAATTGCATCGGCTACTGTATTCCCTACAACTTTAATATGAGCTTCAGGAAATCATTCTTTTATTAATGTATTCCTATATAATTCAACTGGTGCAGCAAATAATCAAGTACTTGCTTCTATTCATCTTGTATCAAACTGTTCTGGATATGGTTCTATACTACCTGTTTCATATATATTAAATTTTTGTAGTTTTTCATAATATTTGTTCCAGTCAAATTTTCAGTCTGAATAATCTTTAAATAATTTATGATAGAATTCTTCATTCGGAGTAAAAGTCCTAATTCCTGCTTCTACATGAACAACTGCAAATTTATTTAGAAATGCTGCTTTATCTGCTGTAGTAGCAGTCATTGTATCTCAATGAACGTAAGGTACTGGTATTTTTTTATAGTTTTCCGATAAATCAAGCAAAAAATCTCCTAGTCTATCTATAACAAGACTAAATTTCTTATGAATTTTCCCGAATATATTTAGATTTAAATCTACATCCATTCCAAATTCTGCTAAGACTCATTTACTTAGATTATAATCATAATGTTGTCCTGTATGAACTAGAATTACTAATTCTCATCTTTTTTTAAGTTCTAGGTATAGTGGAGCCTGTTTAATTATATCAGGCTTTGTAGCTATCATTATAATGTGGGCGTATTTATTAGAATTATTTTGGATATCATACCAAAAATGATCTCTTACAAAAACTTGATTTTCTTCGCATTTATTTACTTTCATATTTGTTGTATTTATTAAGTTTTATTAATTATAATAATATTTTTTTAGTTGCAAGACTATTTACAAACAAAAAATAGCCGACAAATAATGTCAGCTATTCTTCTTTAACTTATTAAGAATATGAATCAAGAAATGCACGAGTTTTACTTGTAATCATTTCGTAATCAATTTTTAATAATTCCATTCCATGAATTCCTAGTTCATCATCTATCGTAACAATAATTACAGGTATAATTATTTTTCCAAAATCTCCTGTAGCATGTTCTATTGAAAGATAGTCGGCAAGATAAATATCCTTTATTTTAAATTTATTAAAGCCAGAAGGAACTTTGGAATTCCAGGTTGATAAACCAAACCCAACTGAGCTTATAATATCTATTTTATCATTTTGGAATTCTTGGGGATAATCTTTACGATGATTAACTAACAGACTTTTGCTATTTTTTATAGCTGCTGCTAGGCTAATTCTAGAATTATTAAGAATAATAAAAGGATTTCCATAATTATCTAAGCCTATGTATTTTGGATCTACTTTTGCAAGTAAGCCTGTGCAAAAACTTGTTAACTGGCCTAATGTTTTTGCATTAGATAACAAATCAAAATTAATACCAATTTTTTTCAATTTACTTAAATAAGCTGAAGATGGAATTGTAGATTGAGCAATTATTTTTTCCATTATTATACCTAAACTAGTTTCTGTGAATGTATATATAGATTAATTAATTTCTTTACAATTGCAAATATTAAGGAGTAATTATTTTCTTATATATGTTCTCTTATAACATGTTTATTTATTATGGTTACTTCTAACATGAGATTCTCATACCTTATAAAATTTCAAACTACTATAAGTATATCACCTTTGATCATATATCTATCAATCTTTACCTCGTTATAATAAGTGTCTAGTATTCATTTAATAATTTTAATTTTTTCATCACTTGGAAAAACTTCCTTAGGAATGAGCTTATCAACGCAGTTTGTTATTATTTTTGCTACTTTAGATACTTGAAGATTTATTTCAGCTCTAAAACTGACTGTAGATGCTACTTTATTTTCCATATCTATAAATTTATTCAATAATGCTTTGCTGTTTGAATATCCGTTGTTTCTCTTCCTTCTGAGAATTGAGATATTAAATCTTCCCCTCAATGAATTTTAATTGTAGGCATTATGGCAACTTCTTCTTCACTTGATTCAAATGATATTCACATGTCTTCAAATAATACTCTTGTATTCATTATTTCTTCATAAATTTCTTGATTAAACTCTTTTGCCATTGGTCTCAACTGTAGAATTTTTCATAGTAAACCATATCATTTAGGGCTTCAATTGTTATATCCTCAACTTGGAGCCAATCATTTTGATGCCCAGCCAATTGGATCAATTATGCCTCCTCACATATTAGTCTTTGTAGGCATTCTTGTTTCTCAGTCTGGTAAATCAATCTTACTTGCTTCTCTATGGATTTGTGTGTCAGCCCATGCAAAACAATTAGCAAATCTTATAAATCAATTATCATCCACATATGCCGCTTCAGTAGAGAAATTTTCTTGTAATAATTTTTCTAAGTCATGTATCAATATTGTATTATCTAAGATCCTTACTTTTCAACGCAGTAAAGAATCTATCTTAAATATAATTTGATTTGCTTGCTTGTCAATGCTTTCTATGTCTGCTGATTGCTTGTGTAGGTGTTCAAAAAATTGTGAATCAGTAGTATGAGAATTTGTCACTCAATCTATAGTTGATATTATTTTGTAGTCTTTCATGTCCGCTAGTGAATCTAAATATGTATTATTCATATATTTATTCTTAATGATATAAATTTGCTAATTTAAAAGTACGTCAAATCTTTACAAAGTCAATTTATATTATATAATAAGTAATACAAAGGTCATACTTTGTATTTGACAAATGAAGATATTTAAGTAGTCTACTCTTTGTATAACAATTATTTATATTAGATATACAAATTATGAAAAAGAAAATAACTATTAGTTTGGATAAAAATATTTTATGAAGAATAGATGAATCAGTAGTGAATTGAGACTGAAAAAATAGGAGTAAAATCATTGAAAATATTTTGAAAGAAAGATATTGAGACTTCATTGATATGACTGCTATCATATTTGCGCATGATTATAAATGGGATAATAGAAAATATCCATTTGATATACCTAAATCTTTACTTGAAGTAAGAAAAAGAACTATTATTAGTAGGCAGGTTGAAATTTTCTCAAAATACTGAATTAAAAATTTTATTGTATCTATTCCCCTTGATTCCAGATTTGCTTTTGAGGAAGAACTATTATCACAGTTTCCATATATTAATTTTGATTTCTTTGAACAAGAACAAGATTTGAAAACTTGAACAGTACTCAAAGAGGCATTAAAAAGAAAAAATACAGAAAAAAATCTCCTTATTGTAAATGGAGATAATTTTTTCTGAGCATTAAATATAGAAGAATATTTTAACTACCATAAAGAACAAAAATCAGACTTTTCTTTTTGTCTGAAATTTGTACTAAATCCTGAGCAGTTATGAAATGTTCAAATTCATTGAAATAAAATTATTAATTTTGTTGAGAGGCCAAAAGCTAGTCAAATGTACCTTACTAATTCTTGATTATATATTACTAGTAGAGATTTTTTAGATAAATTTGATTTTTGAGATTACCTTGAGCATGATTATTTTCCTAGACTAGCTGATTTATGAAATACTATATGATATGTATATTCGTGAGAATGGGAACATATTCAAAATGACTCAGCTTTTGAAAGAGTTAATTGATGGTTGATGTAAAATAAAAGATTTAGATTAATATATTAATCTAAATCTTTTATTTTATCATGATTTTCATATTTAACATGCATTTTTATTGCAAACCAAGTAAAAAAATACATAAATCAACTTATTATAAGTAATATTTTTAGTAATAATTCAAGGTTATCTCAATATATAGTAACTAAATATAAACTTACAAATAAAATAAATATTCTTGCGGGTCATATTATTGTTTCTCTTAGTAGCATAGATGGGAAAAAATCAGAATTCCTATTTTTAATTGTATCCATTATTTTTAGATCATACACGTGTTCGGAAACTCTATATAGAGGATTTAAGATTATAAGTATTAAGCTAAATATAATGTATCAATATAGATTAAAGTAAAGAGAGAAAAATATGTAACAAAGCAATATAAGTATAGATATAATTCATAATATTTTGATTCTATTTCATGTATTTCTTTTATGTGAAAGAAAAATAATTATAAAAAATGATACTATTCACATAACAGATTCAAAAAATCATATATTTACTTCATTTTTCAGTATCAATATTGCTATTATTGGTATAGCTACAACTTTTAATGCATGAGTGACTCATGTTAAAAATATATATGTATGTCACCATATATATTTTTTAAAATTAAAGAAGTTTTTAATATCTTTATTGTTAATCTTTGTAGGTATATAATCTCAGGTATCTTTTATAAACATAAAACTTATCATGTATACTATAGGTATAACGAAAAAAAGAATATAATATCAGTTATAATTTATTTTATTTGCTATAATAAATATAAATGAAACTATTAAGGGTGTAATAATTTGTAAAATATTTCATCATGCTGAAATAAGTGATGAATAAAAGTCTCTATCCTTGTCTTTTATATTCGTTAATTCATTAGCGTGTACTGCACACCGAAATGCTCAAAAAGCAAATCAATAAAATGCTCAGAATATATATATTCATAATATTGTGGATCAAAACAATAATAGTATTGTAAATGAAAGTATGAATATTGTATATCATATATAGTAAATACTTTTAACACTTTTCTTTATCTGTGAATATAGGTATCATAATCAATCAAATCAAAGAAAACAAGTTGTAAAAAATATTATATTATAAATGATAACATTTGAAATATTAGATTCTAGTTTAAATATATATATACTTATGAATAATGTAGATATAAGATTTCAAAAATGATATATCCACATAAGGTATATCATTGCTTTATTTGATTTTGGAAAATCATTGAATTTGTTTTTTGTTAAATTGAACATTTTTTAATTTTTAAATATTACTCATACTATTATACAAATTGCTACTAATATAGTTACAAATATATCTTTTTTAGATGGTATTTCTTTAAGTATAAAATATCATAGTACATAAACAAAACTTAGATATAATAGGCTTATAAGGCTTGTGAGTACTACTCATAGTGTCGTATACATAGTAAGCGCTAATAATATTGAAATTACTATTATAGTATTTGCTCATATTAATAATTTTGCGTACTTTTTTGTTATTAATTTAATTTGACTAAATTCCCTTTTAAATAAGAGTAAAATAATTGCGATTGTTAATATAACAATAGTTTCTGTGAAATAAAAACTCGCAGGATTTAGTTTTGTAAGAAAATAAACTGTAGCAAAAACTTGGAAAGATTTAATGACTGAAGATGTTAATACCATCATACTATATTTATTTACCTTGAATTTTTTTATATCAATACTAGTTCATATTACTATAAAAGAAGCTAGTAGTGCGCTCATGAACGTAATTATATTAGCTCTTTCTGTTGCTATAAAAATGAATGCAATTATGATTGGAAAAACTTGAAATAACATAGCATAAGGTTGTAATACAGATACTTTTTCATTAGCATAAGCAGTTCTTCTTAAATAGTATGTAACATATAGTGCTAATGATGCTCATATTAATATTAAATAATCATTTATAGTTAATCAAGCTTCCTTGATATCATAATTAAAGATTCAAACAATAAAAAGTAATCATACTATTAATAAATGATATCCCCTATTCACTAATGTTTGTAGATTGTTTCCAATTACTTTGTTTTCAAGTATTTTTTTAGTTAATACCATTCAAGTTGCACTTAAAAATGATTGTATTACTCATATTATTAAGTTCATATTTTATTATTTTAAGTAATATCAAATTCAAATTAATATTGTAACAATAAATGCTAAAATAATTTGCTTTTTATCTGGTGTATCTTTCAGTATAAATTTCATTGCAATTATATTAAATATCAATCACACAAAACTTATTAGAGTAGCAATAAGCACTCATGAATTTTTAATAATATATAATCAAATAATAAATCATGCCCATCATAGTATTAATGAAATTCACCTAGATATATAAAATTGTTTTGATTGAGTTACAAATGATTTAAAGGAATCTTTTAATATAATAGCGACTATAATATATAATAATAAGGATAAAAATAAATTTATACTTAAATAATCTAAACTAGTATAGACTAAAAAAATGTATGCAATAATTAGAGTTGATATTCCTCTAAGTATCATTACTGCTGAATATGAAACTATTGTTTTTGGAATTTTGAAATTTTTAAAATCTACACTGAATAGTGTAATTATAAAAATAGTAAATATAGTAATAATTAAGGTACTTACGCTTGTTGAATTATTTGTTCCAAAAAATAAAAAAAATCAGACTAAAACTATAACTAATTTATCAAGGTTCGTATAAGGGAGTATTTCTGACAATTTTGTTTTCTTTAACACATTCATTTCAAGAAAATTAGCTAATCAGTTAATTAATATAATAATAGATATTAATCATAAGGTTTTATAATCACTGAATATTCATGTATTTATTCCCGAAAAATAGATCAATGTCCATACAATGAACAGACCAGATAGTGGCCATAATAATATATATAGACTATTTGATAATTTAGAATTATTTATAGCTTTTTTCCGGTGACTGCTTCATAAAGAGGCAAATAATGCACTAATTAATCAAAATAGTATATTCATTTTTTTATTTTAGTAAAAATCATATTCACACAAGTATAGTTACTATAAAAGTTAATAGTAAATTTCTTCCAGAAGGTTTATCTTTGAGTATTGTATATGAAAGTAATAGAGTAATTCATATTCATAGAAATGATAATAATACTGTTACTGATAATCATAGGTTCTTTATTACAACTAAGCTTAAAAACCAAGATAACCATCATAGAGATCATATGTATCTATTAATCCAAAATCATTTAGGTAATCATTTTAAAGTTTTAAATTCTCATAAAAATAAATTTAAAACAAATAATATAAAAAACCCACATAAAGCTGCTAGCATAAAATATATTATTTCTCAATACTTGATTACAATCCATCAACTTAATAGTGTAGTAATTGCTAATCATAACTCAACCGTTAAAATTTTTCATATATTTCTTGGGAATTTGAGAGTCTTAAAATCTATAGAAAATAATATTATTATAGAAATGGCTATTAGTGTAATTATTAAAGATAATATCGATACATCAGAAAATATAAAGAATGAAAATATTATAGTCAATATTTTGTTTACATTAGTATAAGGCATTATAACTGACATTTTCTCTTCTTTATATATTTTTTGAGCAATTCAAGTCCTAAACACAGCTATTAATAGCACTAAAAATGATAATCATAGTACATAATAGTCTAGATTACTTAGATCAATTCAGCTAAGAAAGAAATAAATTATTATTAAAAAAGCTACTAGATAACTTAAAATATCATGTGCTTTTCATCAAACTCAATAATTAAGGCTTTTTTTCCAATAGATATCGGAAAATCATTGTATAATTGTAGATATAATTGCGGTAAACATTTATTAATATTTATTTAAAATAAAATCAAATTCAAATTAATCCAATAACCATAAATGCAAGCATTATTTGTTTCCTGCTTGGTTTATCATTTAGTATATATTTCATTGAAAATACACTAAAAACAATTCATAAAAATCAAAGTAGTGTAGCAACTATAAGTCAAGAAGTTTCTATTATATATAGTCCAATCACGTATGCAATCCGTCCAAATGCTCATGCACCTACCCTGCTAACATAAAATGTTTTTGTTTGTGTGAATAAGCTTTTAAATGAATCTTTTAAAAGCAGTGCCACTATTGTAAATAGAACTAATTCATAAAATAAACTTAGTCCAGCAAAAGTTATATTTGAATAGCTTAGTAATATATATCATATTACTAATAGTACGCAAGCAGAGATAAGTCTATTTAATAGTATTAATCATACAGATTTTGGTACTTTAAGATTTTTAAAATCTATACTGAATGCTGTAATTAGTATTATTGTTAATATTGTAATTCAAAGTGTAATATTTGATACCTGATTTGAACTTCAATAGTATAGAAAAAAAGAAATTATAACTATAAATAGCTTGTCTAAATTGTCATATGGAAGAACTTCTGATAATTTTATATTTTTTAGAATAGTTAACTGTAAAAAAGTATTCATCATTTTTACTGTCATTGCTATAAATGCAATGATTAGTATTTTATAATCACCAAGAATACCATTATCTATTCAAAAAATAAATGACAATATTAAAACTATTATACTACCCAGAATGAAGGCATAGTATTTAAACATAGTTTTGGATAATTTTCACAGATCTAACGATTTTTTCCGAAAAGACCTTCATAATGAGTCCAGTCATGCTGTAATAACTCATAAAATAACTGGTATCATTATTTGAATTATAAATTAACTAAAAATATCCTTTAAAAAATCCACAATTTTTTCCCATAAACTTCTCATATCAATTTTCTTTCCATGTTTCTTTTCATCTACTTCTTTCAAATTATCTTTTATATCTATCGTATTTTCTTGTACTAATACAAGATTTTTATCTAAAACAGTCAAAAATCATGAAAATAAATTTAGTCCTAGTGCAGAGTCTGGATTTATTTTATTTGCAATTAGAGTAAGAGCTGAATCTAATTTAGTAATAGTTTGAAGTCTAAATATATCATCATGTAGTGCTCTAGAATAATCGTCTCTGGAAATTCTAAGCTCAATAGGTAAATAGTTATCAATATCTTTAATTTCTTCTAATTGGTCAATCTTTTCAAATATTTCTTTAATTGTAGTTTCATCTATATTTTCTCATTCAACTATCTTATTTGCAGTTTCTTTTGTTATAACTCATTTATCTATTAAATCTTTTAGGTCATTTAAGCTATCTTCTGCTTCTATTTCTACAGAAATTTTTTCCTTTACTTTTTGATGTTCAATGATTTTTTTATTATTCTCTTTAATATCCTTTTCAGATAATGCTTTTTTCTTTTTTTCTTCCTCATTCATAGCTCATGATTCAACTCCCATATAAATATTTTTAAAAATTAAATACTAGCTTATAATAGCATTTTTTTGATAATTTACAATTTAAATTTTTTATTTGTATTTTTTTTAAAAAATTATTATAATCAAATTAATTTATTATTTAAATTTTTTACTATGTTGAGATTTATTGTTCCATTTTTGTTATTTGCAGTACCTGCTTTTTGAATTAGTTCATTAGGTGCATCTGCTATTATCCCTGTTTGAGTTTTTGATATTATTTTAATAGGTTTATCTATTAGAATTGTATCTCCAAATACTGTTAGAACTGTAGAATTTTTAGGTAAATTTAATAGAATACTTAGACCATGATTCCATTTTATTATACCTTTTTTAGAATGGACAAAAAATCAAGTGCTATATAGAAAAAATTTCCCAGTTGAAGTAGAATGAGTTACACAAGATAACGTTACTGCTTATATCTGATTAAATGTTATATATTATGTTGATGATGATAATAATAATACTAAAAATGGTAATGTATTTAAATCTATCTACAATATAGACGACCCTAAAACAATGATGAGAGCAACTATTGATGAACAATTGAGAGCTATGATAGTTACATTCACTCATAAAAATATATTTGCAAAGAGAGAAGAAATTGGTCAGGCAATTGAAGTAAGGTTAAGAGAAAAATTATCTACATTTGGGTTTACTCTTGATTCTATTCAAGTAAGAGATGTTAAGTTAGAAAATACTGTAATGTCCGCTATGAACAAGATAATTGAAACTGAAAAATTTAAAGAAGCTGCATTTAATGAGGCTGAGGCGAAGAAAATAATGCAAGTAAAAGAAGCAGAAGCTGAAAAAGAATCTAAAATACTTCTATGAGAAGGTATGGCAGGTCAAAGAATGAAAATAGCTGAATGATTTAAGGAATCTGTTGATTTAATAAAACAAACTGATGACTCACTTAATGCTGAAAAAGTATTACAATTCTTATTAGACTCATCTAGAATTGAAACACTTGGTAGTATTTGAGCTCAAGACAATTCTAAATTAGTTTATTTAAATGAAAACTTAGAATGAAAAACTAGTAAATTAGTTGCTGGTAGTGATATAATGAAATAATAATTATTATTAAAAAGACTAAATTTATATTTAGTCTTTTTTAATTATTTTGTATTTTGGATTCTCTTATTTGTTTGAGTGTAGCATTTGCGGTAGCTAGATTATTGCATTCTTCTCATATGTCAAGACTTCAGGATTTTCTCTTACATACCGTTGTTAATTGCTCTATATCTTTTTTTGAGCTACCTATAGTATGGCTTATTCATTTTGATTTAATACAATGTCATTGACATTTATTTTTTGAGTCCCCTTCTTCTCATAAGTCAATATTTAGTCAAGAAGCTTGATTTTTTAAGTTATTAGTCATATTTATTCTGGTTTTTTATAATAGTATCATCTATGTAATCTCCTAAAAGTTTCGATTATCCAACTTATGTAATATTTAGGAGATAATACTAAGTCTTGAGCATGTAGTAGACTATAATCGTATCAGGCAAACTTTCTTTTGAATTTAGTTACTCATGCTATTGGGTGATTTGGATTATTGTCTGGTGCTACTCACCAAAAATTATATAGAGTACATCATTCTTCTTTTGCTTTTTTAATTGCCGCCCATTGGCATAGATAATTTGGAGAAAATTTAGGGTTTCTTATGTCGGATGCTGCTATATAATATACACATGTTTTTCAGAACTTGATAGTCATTAGTATTGACTCAATTCTTCACTCGTAACTAGCTGATATTGTGGATATATTATCTCAGAATACTTTGTATAAATTTTTAATAAAATCAGATGAAAAGGCTGAGTATTTTTTCTTACCATTTGTTCTTTTAGAATGGTTGTAATGCATTTCTATTAGTTTTTCTATATGATCAATTTTATTATCTATTCTAATTTCTACTCATTCTTTTATAGCTCTATTTATATAATACCTATCCTTCTTCTTTATATTACTCAATAATTCTTCAGTTGTCTTATTTAAATCAAGCAAATGTGTATCTTCTGCATGTTCATGCATTGGAGCATTAATGAAATTAAGTTTTTTAAAATTGTTTTTATTAACTAGAGTGTTAGTTTGAGTAGAATTAATTCTGATAAAACTCATATCATCATAATTTGCAAGAATGATTAATTCTTCCAGTATAGAATTAAATATTTTATAAAAATCTCATTTAATAAGTGGTCCGTGTGGTATAAAATAATAGTTTCCTCTTTTTGCATGAACTTTTATTATTAAAAAAATTCATATGAGTTTAGATTCTGAATAAATTCAATATCTGACTATTTTTTTGCATGCTAATTCTTGGAATTCTCACCATTCCCATGATTGTAAAAAGCTATAAAATTCTAAGTTCGAATTAATTACGAATTGATCCCATATATTTCTATTTAATATTTCTTTAAGTCTGTACATTATACTTCAAATTTATTTAATAATTCAACTATATTTTTAAGATCTTTTTTACTTATAAGTGAGTGGTTTGGTAATGTAAGAATTTGTTCACTTATTCTTTCTGCATTCGGGCAAGATCATAATTTGTATTTAGCTTCAACTAAGTTTACTCACATAGGTACAATATTTGTTCATGACCAAGTATTTCAGAGTAGTATACTATTTTTTCTCATATATGAGTATAATTCTTCTTTTATTAGAGTATTTTCTACTATAATAGGAAATCTAAATCAATTGTAGTCATTCAAATCTTTAAATATTATTTCTATATTTTTATTATTTAGATATTTTAAGTAATAATTAGAATTATCTAATCTGATTTTTGTATAATGCTTTATTTTTTTTAATTCCCTCAATGCTAGATAGGCTAGTGAGTTTGGAAATGCTAATGAAAAATTTTTAGAAGCAAATCTTTTTTCTCTATATGTTAATACTTCGGTTATTAATCATAATTTTCTAGAAAAGTGAATAATTAATCTTCAGATTTTCAAAAAATCATATAGCTTATACGCTAAATATCACAAAATATCATAATTTAAATTTCTCCATACTAGCAAGGGCTTAACTGACTGCAATTCATTCTTTATGAATCATATTTTTGTAAAATATTGAGAGTTATTTATGATTAAAAATCATCAAGTAACACTTGAAATAACTTTATCTCTTCATGTAGAAAAAATTGCAAAATCTCATTCAATTTTTTGATTATTTCATAGGCTATGTGCGCAGTCTTCGATTACTAGAATTTTTTCTTTTTTAGCTAATTTTAATATTTCTTTATAGTATTTTACTTGTTTTCAGAATGTATGTTGTATTATTATTACTTTAGTTTTCTTTGTAATTTTAGTCTTCAAATCTTTTATATCTAAACCTAGGCTTTCTGGCTCTATATCACAATATATTGGATTTCATCATATATTTAGTACTGCATTTACTACAACAGAGCATGTATATCAACTAACTATTATTTCATCATTATTATCTATTCAAATTAGTTTTAGGGCGTTATGTATAGCATTTCTTCAGCTGTATAAAGATATGATTTTTGAATCATCTAGTTCTTGAATTTTTAATAGTTTTTCTTCAATTTGTTTTACATAATTAACTTTATACGAGTTAATTATTCAAAAAGTAAGCATATAAAAACTACTATACATTTGAGTAAATGATACTGTAGTAAAAAATTCTGATATCAATGTTTTATTAAACACTAGTCGTAAAGTTATTTATATATTTTCTTGTTCCTCTTCATTCAAAGAGAATTACACTTTTTTTGTCTATTTCGCTAATATTGTTAATTATAGAGGTAGTGTTATATCAACCGTCAAATAGTCAATTTAAGAAATCTGGCTTATAGTTAACTCATATGTATAGTATTTTATCAGAAAGTTTAGATTTAGCTATTTTTTTTCATAGCTTATAATGAATTTTTCTTGATTTTTTACCTAATTCTAATATATCATCTAGTATTAATATTTTTTCTCACTCGTAACTATGTAGTACATCTAAACCAGCTAATAATCATTCTTCTGAAAGATTGTAGGTATCGTCAATTAATGTATATTTTTTTGACTTAATTAGAGATAGCGTATTTTTTGGACTCTCTACATTTTTTATATATTTTTTTATTTCATTTGTCTTTAATCCTATATCGTAACAAAATGCTAATACTCAAGTAAGATTTATTATGTTATGTATTCAGATTAATCATACATTTAGCTTAATCTCTTTTCATTTGTATTCAAATTTGAATTCTGTTTTTCAATTTTTTACTCACGTTATTTTAAATTTCGTATCTGATCATTTACAGTTTCAATACTTAACTAATTTAAGTTCCTTATTATATGATAGTTCAGAAATTTCTTTATTATTCCAATTAACATACATTATTCATTTGTTTTTTAAAACACTTTTCATTATTTCACTCTTCCCCTTTTTTATATTTTTTAGTGATCCAAAAAGTCATAAATGTTGATTTCAAATTCATGTTAAAAATCAATACTTATGATTTACTATTTTTCATAATAAATCTATTTCACCTATTTTGTATGCTCACATTTCTGCGACGAAATATTTAAAATTATTATTTAAATATTTACTTACTATGCCAGCAACTCACAATTCTGAATTTATATTATCTGGTGTTTTTAGAGTAGTTCAGTCTTGTATTAAAATTGATGCCAAGTAATCTTTAATTGATGATTTACCATAACTTCATGTAATTCATATTTTTATAGGCTTATTGTATTTTTTTGATATAGATATAGCTTTTTTAATTTTAAAATATTTTAATAAATTTACTAGTGGTAGTGTTATTAGAATAACAAAGAAAATTACTATAGGAGCAAATAAATAGATACTAAGAATATATGAATATATATGGTTTCATAATTCTCTTGTAATAATATAGTACAAATCTCAATAAAATCATAGCAAAAGTACAAGAAGAGTTAATAAAAGTCTTCATGTAATTTTTGGAGCTAATATTCTTTTAGAAAATATTTTACGAATAACAAATAAGTTTTGTATTAATAAAAATACAAATAATACATTATAAATTATTATTTCAAAAGGTGAATTTACAAAAACTATAAAAGAAACTAGTAAAAGAGGTAATTCAATTACTGTCCATATATTAACTAGTGCTGAATTTCATTGTGGAGTAAATAAATATTCCTTAAATCTGTCCCATCTATAGTCCTTTAATTGAATAGTATAAAACCAAAATGCGTATTTATAGAATAATGGCAATATTGCAAGAATAAGTAATAAGTAATGTTCAACTATCATTTTAATTTATTTAAATATTATTTAGAAATGTATTTACCAATTTTTCTGGACTAGTGATATGAATTCAATGTTTTTCATTTTCTAGCACTATCATTTTAGAATTTTTAATCATTTTTCTGATTAGTAGTCCATCACTTAGAGGTGTATACGTGTCTTTCTCTCACCATATAAGAAGTGTATTTTGACTTATATCTGGAACTATATCTTGTAGATCAGATTTAATCATATTTAGATATGTTTGTTTCATATATGGATTATTTTCAGAAGCTAAATAATCTTGTCATCATATAAATCTATAAAAAATTGTTCTTATATAATTAAAGCCAGGTACTTTTTTAAGAGGCTTAAATATTTTTACTAAGATAGTCAAGACTTTTCTTTTGTCCCCTCTTTTTTTATCATTTCTAATTCAAGCTGAATTATTTAAAACTAATCTAGAAATTTTAATTTTATTTCTGTTTGCTATTTTTATTGCTATTGCTCATCAATTACTATGTCACCATAATATAATATTATCTAATCCTAAGTCTTTTATAAATTCTTCTACTATCGTTGCATATTCATCCAAGTCATGCACTTTATTTAGTTTAGTTTTTCAAAATCAAGGTAGATCTGGTATGATAACATTGTATCATCTACTAAATAGTATTTCTCATACTGACAACCAGCTCTGACTAGATCATCACCATCAATGGAGTATGATAATTGTATTAGTATTTTCATTATTAATCCAATCTTCATAATGGATTTCAAGATTTTCCTTTTTTACCCTTAGGTCTTCAATTTTTTGCATAAAAAATAGTAACTAATTTATTAGTTACTATTTTAGAGATATTATGTATTTAATCAAGATTATTATATTATTTTGCACAACGGAAACCTACATTATTATATTGACTTGTTCATAAAAATGATACGGATAATGAATATATTCCAGCATATGAATTACTCGTTGCGCGTGCTCATCTTGCAAACACTCTATCATTTTGAAACGTTCATATATTATATATTCTTCAAATTCAATTGCTTGCGTTTAAACTCTGAATTCACGGTCAAATATTTGAATAAGTATATCAGTTACTATAATTACATACTGGGGATATATCAGATAAGTAATAACTATCCCATGATCATAAAAAGTCAGTTCTTCAGCAAACTTGTGATTGCATTGTATTAAAATCAGATCCGTCAAGAGTATTTGCTCAATTCACAAGTTCCCACAAATTTCAAGATAAGTCCCAAATTTCTTCTCAGTTTGATAAAATTAATTTATTTCTTTGGTCTACACAATTTGTATTTCATGTAGTTGTTGCCTATCTTCTTCATGTTATTGGAGAGTCTGATATATGATCAATATTGCATCACATTAATGGCTCATCAGATACACCATTATATATAAAATTTTGTCATACTATAGCCCCACTCCAATTCACAGCTTGTTGTTCAATATTTCTAGCAACCGTCATCCATTCATTATTAGTAATTAAATGATATCAGTTTCACATACTTTTACATGCTTCAATAGCTTCTTGTTGTGATATTTCTGCGATAGGAAATTTTCAAGAGACACTAACTGGAAGTTTTGATCATGAATATGTTATTGTATTCCAATCTGAAGATCAAAGTATCGTATTAGGAGTATCTCAATAAGAATCCGCATAACTCATCTCATACTTAGCAACACAAAAGGTAGTTTGTCATAATTCCCTATTTCATGGTACTGGGATAAATCATGTAGAACATTCTTCTGGTGCTATAAAGTTTTGACTTAAAGCTAGAGTTTCCATTGTTCAGTATAAGTCATTTACTGTTCATGATTTTTTTGATGTATCTGATAAATACATATCTATTGTTCATGTATTAGTTCTCAAATCTACTGTTCAAGTTTCTATTTGATTTAATGGTTTATTTGTAACTTGCTCTAATAATATTCACAAAGTTTTTCACTTAGTTCTTGGAAATCTATTTGTTAAATCTGCTGCATAAGTATTAGCTACTAATGAAGCTATCCCCCCTGACAAGGGGGCTAGGGGGTTATTAGCTATCTCTGTTCAGTCTTCTAAAAATCACATAACTTGGTATGTAGTTTTAGTTCAGTTAATTCTATAGGTATAATTACTATCATCTAATGGATCTTTTCATCCTCCATGTACTCATATTCTATTTAATGTATCTTCTCATATTGATCACTGATATCATACTATTACTCATGTAGATTCTAGAGTTATTACATCATCTGGTATTGGTAATTTTGATCATTTAATTAAATAGAGTTCTAATTGCAAATCTATATTTGATAGATCGGATACTCTAACTGAATCTCTTGCATCTTTTGAATATCATTGCAAGCTAATAAAGGCGATAGTTCATAGTATTGCTAGTATTGTAATTACTACTATTAGTTCTACTAATGTGAAGGCTTTTTTTTGTATATTCATAAATAGTTTTAATTAGGTATTTCTTATATCTTTAATATAAGGTTTTTAGGATATATTACAAGAAAAATCACTTTACATTTAAGTAAAGTGATTTCAAATATAATTATTATGTTTTTCTAACAGGAGCAATTCTAATATTCATTTTTTTTGTTCATTTACCGCTAAATGCAATTTCTGCTAATTCTCATGTAAGAGATGTGATTATCCCATTTCAAAATTTTGGATGATTTACTTTGTCTCACCTATTAAACTTGGAAACATAGTTATTTGCAAGAGTTTTTATTTTAGGTTTTCATGTAAATCATCATGTACAAGATCAAAAATCTACTGATTCTGTATTTCAAGATAGACTTGTTCAGAAATAAGAATTTCAGCTGCTTAAGTATTCTCATAAATCATAATTTATCAGATATTCTATTGGTATTTCTTTTAAAAATCTTGATTCTGGATTTCTTACATAATCTCAAAAGTGAAATCTTTCTTTTGCTCTTGAAATATATAATTCTTCCCTAGCTCTTGTCATTGCTACATACATAAGTCTTCTTTCTTCCTCTAGGGCTTGTGCATCATTTACTGATCTAAAACTTGGGAAAATTCCATCTTCTAATCATGTTAAAAATACTCTTTTTTCCTCTAATCATTTAGATGTATGAATAGTCATTAGAGTTACATAATCTGGCCTTTCATCGTTTTTATCCATATCAGTAATCAACGCTACTTCCTCTAAAAATTGTGCTAAACTTTCTCTCGGATCCATTCAATTGTATTCTGTTGCTACATTTACAAGTTCATCTATATTTTCTAGTTTTGCTGTTTTTTCTTCACTAGACAATCAGTCAGTTATATATTCTTCGTATTTAATTGAGCTGATTATTTCTCTAATTAGTTCAGAAACAACTTTTTTTCATGAAAATTTCACTAAATTGTGTAAGATGCAGTGAAATTCTCAAATTGCTTTTTTTGCTCACGGTTTTAATTCTTCTACTTCATCTATATTTTCTAATATTTGAGGGTATGATAATCAATAATTATCCTTGTATATGTCTAGAATCTCAATTGATTTTGCTCATATTTTTCTTGTCGGTGTATTTATTACTCTTTTCATAGAAACTAAGTCATTTCTATTGTGTATTATTCTTAAGTATCAGAGTAAATCTTTTATTTCCTTTCTGTCGTAAAATTTTTGTCCTCATATTACTCTATAAGGAATATTTGCAATCATTAGTGCTTCTTCTATTTTTCTGGATTGTGCGTTGGTTCTATATAGTATCAGATTATCAATATAGCTTCACTCCTTTTCCTTTATTATATTTGTAATAATACTAGCTTCTGTTTTATCATCTGGTGCTTCTATATAACTAATATGTTCACCATCATCATTTTCAGTCCATAGATTCTTCTTAATTCATGATATATTATTTTGTATTACTGCATTTGCTCAGGCTATTATTTTTTTAGTAGATCTATAGTTTTGTTCTAGTTTAATAATTAAAGCGTCTGAATAATCTTTTCTAAAATTTATGATATTAGTCATATCTGCTCATCTCCAAGAGTAAATAGATTGACTATCATCTCATACTACAGCAAGGTTTCTATATCTTTGTGCTAGCAATTTTACAATTTCATATTGTGGAGCATTTGTATCTTGATACTCATCTACCATTAAATACTTATATTTTTCTTGATATTCATTTAATATTTTTGGTATTCTTAACAGTGCAAGTGTTTTAACAAGTATATCATCAAAATCTAGTGCATTATTTAGACTAAGGTCTTTTTCATACTCTAAGTACGCTTGAAATACTACTTCTTTTATACTTGAATCTACTTCTGATTCATATCATTTAGCTGTAATTAAACTATTTTTTGCATTACTTATATAAAATGCTACTTGTCTAGCTGGAAATTCTTTTTCTTCTAATTTCAGTTTATTTTTTATAATTCATTTTAAAACTGATAATTTATCTGATTCATCATATATTACAAAATCTTTTTTAAGTCAGATTCATAATTCTTCTGGTAAATATCTAGATAATATGTCTTTTAATATAAATATTCAAATTCAGTGGAATGTTCATAATAATGGGAATGCTGATTTAGAATATAAACTTCTAGGCGTTTCTACTCATAGAGTTTTTGCTACTCTTTCTCTCATTTCAGACGCAGCCTTATTAGTAAATGTAACCATCATTATTTCGTTTGGGTTTATTCATTTATCTCTTATCATATATTCAACTCTAGCTGTTAGTGTTGCAGTTTTTCAACTACCAGCTCAGGCAATGATTAATAGTGGTCATTCGATTTTATTTTTTGCTTCTTCTTGCTTTGGGTTTAAGTTCATTTATATTTTTTAGTTTTATTGCTGTTATAAAAATATCTATAAAATAATATTTTTCAATGATTTTTTAGTTTTTATGTTAAAAAATTAGACATTGATTTTTAGTATTTATTAGTTATAATAATATTAGTAAATAAAAAAAATAATAATGACTGAAAAACCATCAATTTGAGATAAAGATATGACTGTAATTCCTTGATCAAGTGTGCATTCAGAAACATGAGAAATATCTAATTTAGATTTATGAAAATGTAGAGAATTAGTAAAAAAAAGAATAGTTACAGCATTAGAGTACAAATACGTAAATCAAGTAAAAGATATAACCTGACCATTAGCTGAATCAATTGCATGTAAAGCATTATCTTTTAAGAAAGTCAGAAAGAGAAATAATAAATGACATGATGCTTTGTGACCTAATTGAGAAGAATTAGAAATAAAAATGTGAAGAATTTGAAATGCGGCTATTGTAAAAAGAGCTCAATTAGATGCTATTGATACTAGTTGATTTTATAGTTTGGTATTTTATAGAACAAAAAATAATATTCCACCATCACATTTTTTAATAAAGGCTAATGAAGAAAATATGCTTGTTAGTCCTGAATCATATTTAAAGAGAAATATTTCTATTGAGACAATATTTTTATTCCCAAAATACTTTATGGTTTATTGGTATAATACAAGTTTAGTAAGGGAAAGAATTCTTAAATCATGAATTAGATTAAAGCCCATTTGTCGTACTAATGCATATGATTTGTTAGATAATCAAGAAATCTGTGGTCATTTTCCTATAGAACAAGAAAATTTAGAAAAAAAAGTGTGAAAACACCAAATAGATATACATAGAATTATAAGAATATAAACTTTTTTTTATGAAAAGGATTATTGATTTTTAAAAACTTATTTATATACTTCCCTAAAACTTAAAACTAAAAATATATATGGAACAAAAATGAATTAAAAAATGAGATATTATAGAAAATATCTTAATAGAAAAACTTGTATTTTGATGAAAATGATTTGCTAGATTAAAACATGAAAATCCAGAACTAGATTGAAGAGTTATATTTGTAACTGGTTGAGCAATACCTTGAACTATTGCAAATTTAAGAGTACTGAAAAAGAAAAAATCCTTTTTAGATACACAAATAGTCGATATAGTAAAAAAATCTAATATTGAAATAGAGCATCCTAGTAATAAATATTGAATGTCAGGATGATGGAAGTGGATTAATATTCCATATGAAGAACAATTAAAAATCAAGGAAGAACAAGTTAAAGAAGCTTTAAATATTGTAGAACAAAAACAAAAAAATTTAAATTTTCTAGAAATCCAAGCTTCTCCAACAATTGATGGTTATAGAAATAAGGTAGAATTTAGTTTTTGAAAATATTTATCAGCTAGATATTGAATAGAAGAACATTTTAATCTTTGATTTCATAAACAAGGCGAATTTTCAAAAATTCAAGATATGGATGGTTGCCCACTTATAGATGAAATTCAGAATGAAATTTATAGAGAAATAAAAGATTTTTCTAAGACTTTGGGGTTGCCAGTTTATGATTCAATGAGAGCTGAATGATTTTTTAGACATTTAATGATTAGAAGAACACACTTTGCTGATGAAATGATGATTTTATTATCATTTAACCCTGAATATTTTGAGAAAAATACAAAATTAGATAAAGACGAGAAATTAAGATTAATAAAGGAATTTTTAGTTAGTTTAGCTAGTAAATATTCTATAATTAAATCTATTTATTTTTCTCATAACCCTAATAAAGCTGATGTTTGTATTTGAGATTTAGAATTAATTTATGGAACTGAGACAATAAAAGAAAATTTACAAGGACTGAGTTTCAATATTTCGCCTACTTCTTTTTTCCAAACTAACTCTACATGAGCTGAAAAATTATATTCTATGGTATTAGATTATGCTCACAAAGATAAATTGAAAGACTATAAAGTACTTGATCTGTATGGTTGAACAGGAACTATATGAATGATTTTTGCCAAAGCTTGAGCTAAATATGTTAGTTCGGTAGAACTTGTTAAATCTGCAAGTCGTGATTGAGAAAAAAATGCAAAGGCTAACTGAATTCTTAATATGGATTTTATTAATTCAAAAGTAGAGGATTTTTTAGATAAATATATAAATGATTGAAATACTGCAGATTTATTAATAATTGATCCACCTAGAGCGTGAATGCATCCAGATGCTTTGCCTAATATTTTGAAATTTAATACTAAACAAATAATTTACGTAAGTTGTAATCCTTCTACTCTCGCTAGGGATTTATGATATATTTTAGATAATTCTGAATATAAAATAGAAAAAATCCAAGCAATGGATATGTTTCCACATACACATCATATAGAAACTATTGTTAGTTTAATCAAATAAAAAAGAGACATCCTTGTCTCTTTTTAGTTTTTAAGCTTGATAACATATATGAATAGAATGTGCCGTCATAAATGCGGCTTCTATAGTATTTTCATCAAGTTCAATATTTGGCCATAATTTATCCATACGTTTTCTCATGCCCTGGCTAATAATTATACTTTCACCATATTTTAATTCATTTTCCTTAAATATGATAAATATAATGGCTATTTGATATATAATATCTTTAGAAAATTCAAAGACGTCATCGTCTGAGTATCCCATAAATTTAAAAGTTATTGAATCAATCTTGGTCCAATCTAAATTTTCTAGGCCGGCTTCTTTTATATAAAATTGGATTCTTTTCTTTGTTTTATTACCGCGCTTTTTAGTATTCATTATTTTTCCTATTTTGGTTTTGATTTTTGTCTGTACTAGATTTATATTGTAAATATATAAAATGTCAAATATTTGCATTCAGCTTGTATATATGATAATATTATAATAATTAAATATTTACTTAAATTAATATGAATTCTAAGGAATTACTAGATAATATACTAAATCATGCTTCAGAAATGAATTATTCAGATATTCATATTAATACTGGTGAATACATAAGTATTAGAGATAAGTCATGAAAAATAGAAAAAATAAGTGAAATTAAAATTAACTCTAAATCAATAAATCTTGAGATAATGACTCAAGAAGCTGTTATTTCAATCATTACTGCAATAGCTGGTGATGACTGATTCAAAAAATTTGAAGAACATATGGAGTTAGATAGCTCTTATAAAATAGAATGATGAGACAGGTATAGAATAAATTGTTATATGGATACAGCTTGATATTCAATTGCTATTAGAAGTATTGCAAAAAATATACCTAGTTTAGAAGAGCTATGATTATGAAAAAATATCATGGAAATGTGTCATAAATCTAAATGATTAATATTGATGACCTGACCAACTTGATCAGGTAAATCTACAAATCTTGCTTCAATGGTGGATTATATTAATAAAAATTTTAAAAAACATATTATTACCATAGAGGATCCTGTAGAATTTGAATTCAAATCATGACAATCACTTGTTAATCAAAGAGAAATTGGTAACCATACGAAATGATTTCCAAATGCAATTAAGGCTGCCTTAAGAGAAGATCCTGATGTTATTATGATTTGAGAAATGAGAGATCCTGAAACAATAAAAGCTGCTATAACTTTAGCTGAAACATGACATTTGGTCTTTTCTACCCTACATACTAATGATTCAGTACAAACTGTTGATAGAATTGTTGATGTATTTCCTGGGCCACAACAAAAACAAATAAGAATGCAATTAGCAATGAGTTTGGTATGAATAATATCTCAAAGATTAGTTTCTAGATCAGATAAGGAATGAAGAATAGCTGCAAGAGAAATAATGACATCTAATGATGCAGTTAGAAACTTAATTATTGCATGAAAAACTCATCAATTATATAGCGTATTGGAAGTTGGACAAAAACAATGAATGATACTTATGGATAAGTATTTACTAGCACTATTTAAAAAATGAATAATTTCTAAAGATACTCTTTTGAGTTATGTTAGAGATAAGGATGGTATTTCTATGATGATAAATAATTAAAAAAATGTTAGATATAAATATATTAAAAAATTCTGGCTTCTTTAAAGAAATAATTCTTGAAAAATGAGATATTCTTTTTAAGGAGTGAGAAATTGATAATAATATCTACATAATATTAATTTGAGAATTAAGAGTAGAAAAATTTACTTCTAAGTTAAAAAATGAAACTAAGGTTCTCGCTTATTTAGAAAAAAATGATGTTTTTTGAGAAGCTTCTCTTAACGATAATTTACCTAAATGAGTTAATATATCTGCAAAAAGTAAATCTTTGCTTTTAGCAATAAATGCTAAGGAGTGAATGGATTCATTTTGAAGTAAATATCCAGACGAGGCTTTTAAATTACTGAAATATATGATATATTTGGCTAATAAAAGACTTTCAGAAGCTAATTATTTAATTACAGCAGCATTCAAAATTAGTAGTGAAATTAGGGCACTTGAGAATATATCAAATAAAAAAATATTTGAAGTATTAGAAATGCTTAAAAATTCAGTTGAAGTTGATGATATTATTTACTATGAAGCTAATCCTGTAATGGAAAACTATGTTACTCTAAAATATGATACAAGACAAAAATGAGTAATGCAAAATGAAGTAAAAGAAATCACTAACACAAAGTTAGATATGCTAGATTTAAAAGTGGCTAATTTTAGCAACTATACACAGAAATTAAGTATTTGAAATAATAATCTTTGAATCTTGATATTTCTCAAGAAAAATGATAATTTTGACGAATCTGATAAAAAGGTTCTTTTTACTACTTCAGCTGCAGTTGCATGATTAATAAAACAAAAGCAACTTATGGATGAGGAAAGAGATAAAGAATATATGGAAGAATAAAAAAACAATGAATTACTCATTGTTTTTTTTATTATATACTTCTAATAGATTAATTAAATCATAGTCTCATTTTAAAGCTTTGTGCATTGAAATGATACTTGGTGTTCAGCTAGCTAATAGTAGTTTATTTCAGTTAAGTTCTGTTATTTTATTTGCTACTTCTATACTATTATATCTTGGTGAAGAATCTGATACATATGAATTATCATGTTCCTCATCAATTATTATTAATCATAAATTAGTATATGGGTAAAATAGAGCTGAACGAGTTCATATTATAATTCTAGCATTATTGTTATTTATATCTAACCAATACTTTGTTTTTGTAGCATCTGTAATTGTGGAGTTAATGATTATTACACTTTCTCAAAATACTTTTTTTATTTTTGTTGAAATTTGATTACTAAGAATTATTTCAGGTATGAGTAGTAAAGATTGCTTTCATTCATTTAAGTATTTTTTAATTAATTTAATATATATCTCTGTTTTTCAGCTTCAGGTTAATCAATACAATAAATTTTTATTATTTTTAGAGCTACTAATTTGATTGAAAGCAGTTTCTTGTGAATTAGATAATTTTAAATCATGAATAAATGAGTAATTATAACTAATACTCGTTTGTTTTTCTATTTCGGCATTTATTTTATTGTTTTTAATTTTTGTAGTTAGGTTTTTTGGGAAGAATAAGTTATGGGAATTATGTATAGCTGTAAAATAATTAGATGCAATCCATCATAATAATTTTAATCTATAGCCAGATAGAAAAATAGTAGTATTTTTAATTGATATTATTTCTTTTATTTTACTATCATCAAAATTAGTAGTTATAGATTTTTTTATAGTTAAAATAACTCAAATCTCTGTGCTAGATTTAAATGGAATTTCGAGAATTTGTCATACTTTTATTGAATTAGTGAATTCAATTGGAATTTTATATATAAGTCCTAAATCATCAAAACTTTTAGAAAATGCTGAAATAACTGCGTACATATTAATATTTAACTAAACTATTAATTTTATATCATTTTAATTTATCACTTCAGTTTAAGAATGTTAAATCTATTACGAAGTTTAATGATTCTACTATTCATCATAACTTTTCTACTAAGTCAACTGATGCTCTGGCTGTTCATCATGTTGCAAGTAAATCATCTATTATTGCTATTTTGTCTCATGAGTTAATAGAATCTATATGAATTTCAAAAGTGTTAGTACCATATTCTAAATCATATTTTTGTGAGATTGTTTCAAAAGGTAATTTTCACTTTTTTCTTACTGGGATAAAAGGAATTCATAGTTTATAAGAAAGTGCTCAAGCAAATATAAATCATCTAGCATCTAGTGCGACTAATTTATCAATTCAATCAAGGGATTTGGAGAATTCTTCTATTACGTGATTAAACGCATCTATATCAGATAAGATAGGTGTAATATCCTTAAATGATATTCATTCAATGGGGAAATCTTTTACATCTCTAATATAATTTTCTATATTCATAATTCCTAGTTAATTTTTATATCTGGATTTGTAATACCCATATCAGTTAATGCTTTTAGCATCAATACTAAGTTATCACTTTTTTTCAATTGATTTTTTGCTGCCCAGTCATTAGTTCAAATATGAAGATTATTATCTTTCATATGTAGTGTTGTTTTATCTCATCTAATAGAAAAAGTAAGTGATCATGCAGCTCAATTTTCCTTTAATTTATTTACAAATGATTTTACATCGAATGCAGATGATGAGGTTACATTTGTATCTAAATGCTGAGTAGCTATTTTCTCATTATCTCAAAATACATCATCTAAATCTTCATTTGATATTTCTTTTTTTTCTACTTTATTGCTTGTCGTATTTTCAGTTTGTTTAGCAGTAGTAATTTTCTCTATATTTTTAACTTCTGGTTTTGATTTTTGGATATTAGATGCTTCAATAATATTGTTCTCAGGATTATATCAATTTAATATTTTTAATACTCATACAAGAAATGTAATATTTTCATCTAGAGAATTTTTGGTTTTTGAATATGCGTCGTCTAAAGTATCTAATATTGTTATATAGTCGCTTATATCTTCTCATTTTTTTATTAATTCTAATGCACTATTTTTAGTAAAAAATAGCAATTCTTTAAAAAACAACTTGATATTTTTTCAGTCAGATGTATTTTTATCTAATATTTCTAATACACTATTATCTTTGCTTAAAAGCTTCTTTAAAAATATTTGTAGTGTATCATCATCAACAATTTCTAGTTTTTCTACTATTTTTTCATAATTTAGTTCTCAGTCAAAAATTAATTGTTCAAATAATGAAATGGCATTTCTTAATCATCCAGAAGAATGTTTAACTATATAGTTAATAGATTTTTCATCTGTTTTTATTTTTTCTTCTTTTGCTATATGTAATAATCTATCATTTATATCTGTATCTGATATTCTCTTGAAATCATATCTTTGACAGCGTGATATAATGGTTTCAGGTACTTTATGAGTTTCTGTTGTTGCTAAAATAAATTTTACATGCTTAGGTGGCTCCTCAAGTATCTTTAAAAGAGCATTAAATGCTCATTTACTCAACATATGTACTTCATCTACTATATATATCTTATATTTAGTTTTTGTTGGAGAAAACTGAGCTCTTTCGATAATAGCTCTTATGTTATCAACTCAAGTATAGCTTGCTGCATCTATTTCTATTATATCAATTAGCTTTTCGTCAGCAAAATCTAAACAAATACTACACTTCAAACATGGATTTCATTTCTTGGAATTTTCACAATTTACTGTTTTTGCAAATAATCTAGCAGTTGAGGTTTTTCATGTTCATCTTGGTCCACAAAATAAATATGCTCATACTGTTTTCTTATTTTCAATGGCTTTTTGTAATGTTTCTTTTACAAATGATTGTCATACAAGATTTGTAAAGTCAGATGGTCTATATTTAAGGTAAAGTGACATATATTTATATAATTGTTATTTTATTATTTTATTATCATCAATTCATTTAAGAACTTGTTCTATTATAGTTTTATCATGCCATTCAACAGCTCACTGGTTCGTTATCATTAAGTGTTCATCTCATTTTCATGCTATCAATATTAGATCTCATTTTTCTGCTTTTATTATTGCGGTTTGGATAGCTTCCTTTCTGGTTGGAATAATCCAAAAATTATCTCATTCCTTTCTTTCAATACCTGGTAGAATATCTTTTATGATATCTTCAATTTTTTCTGAATAATCATCATCTTGTGTTAATATTACAATGTCTGACATTCTAGATACAATTTCTCACATAATTGATCTTTTAGTTTTATCTCTATCTCATGTTGCTCAAAAAACTGTTATAATTTTTTTTATTCAGTCAAATCATTTAATAGTTTCTAATACTTTTTCTAATGCATCAGGAGTATGTGCATAATCTACAATAATATGCTTTCATTCTATGTTATCTACTGATTCAAGTCTTCCCGGTATTCATTCAACTACTTTTATCATCTCAGAAATCTCATCTCATTTTATTCATAGAGAAATAAATACTCCTATTGCAGCTAATATATTTTGGATATTAAAATCTCATTTTAACTTAGTTTCAATATTAATATCTGGTCATGCAACTTTAACTGAAAATTTAGTTAAAGTTATATCTTTGTTTATATCTTTTGCCACTAGATTAACCGATGATCAAATTCAATAGGTATATAGTGAATCAAATGTTTCAGCTAAAAATAATTCTGAATATTCACTATTGAAGTTTATAATTGCTGTCTTTTTAATTCATGGTTTTCTTTTATACCTAATTAACTTTTGGAAAAGTTGTAACTTTGTATTTACGTAATCCTTCATAGTTTTATGTAAATCCAAGTGATCTTGAGTAATATTAGTTAATACCGCAATATCATATTCTATTCCCCATATTCTATTCATTTTGATTCAGTGGCTGGCGGTTTCAATAATAGCTATTTCACATCCCTCTGATTTTGCTATTTTTAATAATCTTTGAAGTTCAAAAGCATCTGGTGATGTCATTTTGGTGTCATTTTGATATTCATTATTATTTATAATAATATTAACAGTAGAAAACATAAAAACTTTTTTTCATGCCTTTCTAAGTCATTTAGCAATTATATTACATGTTGTTGTTTTTCAATTTGTTCATGTAACTCATATAATTGTCATGTTTTTACTAGGAAATCAATAGTAAATATTTGCCAATATTGCTCTTAGTTTATGATAAAGTAATCTTAACGGATTATCTAATGCAACTAATTTTTTTATTTTTTCTAACATCCTAATTTTTAAAGGTTTAAACTATTTATTTTATACTTATTTTCTCGTAATTTACAATAGTAATATATATTTATTACAAAATGAATAAATTATGTTTACTTATTTAGGAATATAGATATAATATATTTTACGATTAGTCCATAAACATTGTATATAATATTCAAAGTAACAATATTTAATGTTTAAGCTAATAATCACGGTATTAATTATATGTTATAAAATAATATCCCTTTCTTACAATTTTCTTGCAATTACATTATAATATATAATTACTTTTATATTTTTAATTTTTTGATTATGAAAACTAAAAAATTTTCAAGCGTAATGATTATACTAGCATTACTCATTTCATTTACATTTACAAATCTTACTTATTCTCAATGAGGTAATGGTTGATGAGGTGACTCAGGCTGATCTACTTCTGATTGATGAGGTGATTCAGGCTGATGAGATACTGGATGAGATAGTTCAGGTTCTGATAGTACATGATGATGAGATACCTGATGAGATAATTCTGGTTCTGATAGTGATTGAACAGATACAGGATGAGATAGTTCAGGTTCTGATAATACATGAAGTGATTCTACTGGTTGAGATAATTCTTGATCAGAAAATAGTAGTTGAAACTGAGGTACTTGAGCCTGATGATGATGAGGTGATCAAGTTAGAAGTATGTTATGAGAAATTACACAGCTAAAAGCTAGAATAAGTCAGGATTCTTTGAATTCAGCTAATTGACTAATGAATCGTATAAATAATCTTTTTTGAACTGGAACTACAGAGGAAGATCAGTTAAGATATCAGATGTTATTACAAAAAATTGAACAATTGAAACTTAACACGGGTACCAAGATGCAAATCTTTGATGTTATGCAGTATTTGGAATTAAGAATAAAGTTTAAAATCTGAATTTTGGAGGATCTATGAACATTAGAATGAGTTATGACTCAGGAAGAAATAGCTAATGCTAATGTAGTTAAAAACAATTTTGAAATAAAACTTGAGGCTAAGGATAATGATGAAAAAAAGTTTGAACTAGAACATTTTTTGTGACAAATAAGTACAACAAAGGAAATGTTATGAAATATTTATTTCGATGAAGCAGCTAGAGAAAAATCTCAAAATATGCTTCAATATATTGAAATGAAGATGTATCAAAGAATGGAAGAATTAGAGAATGAGTAAAATGCTTAAAAAAAGACCGTTTCGGTCTTTTTTTAATAACTATAATCTCCTCTTATACCTAATTCCTTAATTAATTTATCTCATTCATTTAATTCTAAATTATATTCTCTTATTCATGGTTGTTTGTATAGTTTAAAATCATAATCTCTACATTCTAAATTTTTAATTTTGTAATCTATATCGTAATGTGTTGACTCTAATACTCTTGTATCTTGATAATATTCTAGCAGAGTAAAATTATCAAATTTTGTGACTTTTAATCAGTCTTGTTTTTGTACTATAACATCTTTTGGTAGCAAAACCCTAATATAAGACTTATTTACTCATTTTCATTGAATATTGATTATATCTTTTTTATCCGTAACTCAGTACTTATCTAATAAATCATTAACCTTTTGTTCTTCAAATTTAGAAAAAAAGTGTGTTCTAAAAATACTTAATTTTGTATCTATACTACAATCGGGATTTTGTTCAACAGTTTTTTTGTATTTAAGTTCTATATATCTATCTGATTTATTACCTCATATAGATGTATATACAGGATATGCAAAATCTAGTGTTTCAGAGAAATTTATTTCTCAATTTAGTCATAATTTCCATAATAAATTATTTTCTTCTGGATTAAACGAATATATTACAAGATCTCTTGTGTTAATATTTTTCATTATAATGTCCAAATAAGCATAATAATCTTTTTCCTGCTCTAATACAGAATAAAATTTATTTGCAAAATCAAATAATATTTGTTTTGGTGTTCACAGAGTTCACACCTGAAAAACTTTTGCTTCTACTAATGTAGAGATAATAAGTGAGAAATTATCTTCATTGATAGTTTCTCATAATTTTTCAAATTCTATTCATCAGGTTAATTTTAGAAAATCTTTAATTGTATTCTGATTTATGTAAATTATTCAGTCAACTTCCTTATTAATTTTATCTAGGAAAAAATTTATACTTTTAGAACTTGATTCAAAATTAACAAAATAGTTTGAATCCCTTAATCAAAAAGTGTTAGTTATTCTATCTAGTCATTCAGGTGCAGGTTTTTTATCAGTGTATACTTTATTTATTTCCCATTCATACGCGTAGACATCTGATTTTTCAAAATCTACTATCTGTCATTTTTTAAATGTAATAGTAGCAAGACTTCAAATAAATCATCATGTTGGTCTTATTTCGTCATTATTTTGGAATAAAACTAAATATTTTCTTTCATCCTTATGTCCTAAAATATTTAAAAAATTATCATAATCCTTGTTAAGAATATCTAAGAATTTGTAAGCACTTATTAGTTTTGATTTTGCATATGAAAATTTAGTTTCTAAGTCTTTGTCATAAATTATTCAAACACTTTCATAACTTATAATAACATCTGATAATAATAAAGTAATGTCTGAAAAGTCAGTCCTAAGATTTGATAACAAATTTGTAATGCGGATATCCTTAATTCATCAAGTAGTTTCTATAAAGTCCTTAGTTGCTACATAGATTTGAATTCATTTATCCAATAGTTTAGTTAAATTTTTTCATCATTGAAGAATATAATATCATTTTTCTATATTTTCATTAGGAATTAATAGAAATGGTTTAAATAATATATCTCATGTAATAAAATCTAATCTTGCATTATTTATTGATTTTTTTATATAATTTATATCTCAAGAATTGTCTTTTATTGATAAAATTTTGTCATATCATGAATTGATTTTACTTTCTACAACAAATTTATCTATAACTAAAAGGCAGGCTAAAAAGATTAGTACATATCAAAAATTCTTAAAAAATCTTTTTGTAAATATTACTCTTTTTTTAAAGACTGAAAGAGGTTTTCAACTAATTGAATATCTTCATTTCAATGAAAAGTATATTTTTTTGTATATTGGTACTCTGTGAGAAATATCAATATCCTTTAATCTTTTACTAGTAATAACTGAATCAAAATTTTTAGTTGTGTTTTTTTTGATTTGAGAAGATTTACTTGTTGATATATCCAAATCTCATAACTCTTCAAATATGTCATTTAGTCAATTTATATCTTTTTTATTTGCATTTAATTCATTAGCTTTATGGATATCAGTAATATCTAAATTACTTTCTAAATCATCTTTTATATCATTTATATTATTATCCATTAGTGCTTATGTATAATTAGTATTAATATTGTTTTATTTATTTTACATAAAAGTGCTAATTCTACAAGAAAAAGATATATTTTTCCTCACAAAAAAACTCCCATTATATTGGGAGTTTTGAGTTAAGGCTTATATTCACATACTATCTCTAATAATATTTACTTCGTGTAATAATGATTGATCATTTTTAATTAATTTTTCTAGTTTATTGCAAGAATATAGAACAGCAGCATGATTTCTACCAGAAAATATATTTCATATTCTTTCATAAGTATAATGCATTTTTGTTTTCAAAAGATACATTGATACTTGTCTAGGAATCATAAATTCCTTTTTTCTATTCTCTCAAAGTATTCATTCTACTTCAATACCAAAATGTTCTCATACAGTTCTAATAATATCTTCGTAACTTTTAATTGTTGTTTTTTGTGGTGATTTTACACTTCCTAATATGTCAGTTGTGAAACTAAGTTTCTTTAATTTTTCGGCTATTCTAGGTAGAGTAGGTGTAACTCATGATAGCTCATATTCTGCTAACATTTGATTAAGAACTCATTCTAATTCTCTAACGTTTTCAGTTACGTTAGCTGCGATAAATTCAGCTACATCTTGAGGAATCATGAATTCACTTGATCTAGCTTTTTCTTGTAATATAGCTAATCTAGTTTCAAAATCTGGTCTACCAATATCTACAATAATACCCCATTCAAATCTACTTCTAAGTCTAGGTTCTAGATTTTCTAATTCTTTTGGTGCTCTATCTCAAGATATAACTATTTGCTTATTAGATTCATATAATATATTAAAAATATTATATAATTCATTTTGTGTTTGTTCTTTTTTTGCTAGAAATTGTACATCATCAATAATAAGTACATCTACTTCTCTATATTTAAGTCTAAGTCTTTCTATACTTCTCTTTTTAACCGCAGTAACATATTCAGTAATAAACTTATCAGCAGTAATATATGCTATATTTTTATCTTTGAATTTTTTAATAATTTCATTTCAAGCAGCCTGTAATAAGTGAGTTTTTCAAAGTCATACATCACCATATATATATAATGGATTATATGATTTACCTGGATTTCTACATACAGCTTCACAGGCAGAATATGCTAATTGACTATCTGCTCAAACAATAAAGTTTTTTAGATTATATCTTTCATTTACATTTTTACTTGCAGCAGTATTAGGCTGAAAAGATGTATTATCAGAATTAGCAGTTTTTTTAGATTTAGTAGATTTTTTAGATACTTCTTTATAGAATACTCAACAGTCAATAACATCAGTATTAGATGGATTTTCTATATTTTCATCTATTTTGAATGAGATCTTTTCTATTTCTCTTGATTCTAATTGTGTAGCATTTAATATTTCCTTGTAAAATTTAGCTTCTAGGTTATCTTTCATAAATCCAGATACCACTCAGAAAACTATTTCTTTTTCATTTAACTCTAAGATAGAGATTTTTCTAAAGTATACAAGAAAATCTTGTTTTTTTAATGTATCGATTATGTTAATAACGATATTTTTTAGTTTATATTGTTTTTGCATTTCTTTAATTAAAAATATATATTTAAATTAATATTAATTGTTGTTTTTATTTATTCAGATTAAATCTTCTAATCTGACTGTAAACAGTTTAACTGAATAAAAATTTTAGTCAAAATAATATTTTCCCTTGACTGTCTTTTGTGTTTAAAAATTGTAAACAATATAAGAGTTCCGTACATAGTGCTAGTCATTTGTGACTTTTTAACATTTTGAACAAAATAGTAGTCAAGTTTTTTTTATAAAAAAATAATTAGATATTTAGACCTTTTTATATATAATATCGCCGTGAGAGAAGGTATCTACCTTGTACTTGTTACAAGGAGGAAAGTCTGGACATCGTGAGGAAAGCACAGAAGATAACAACTTCGGTTTAAGCATATAAATATTAAAGCTTAAATACCACTAGTACCGCAGAGACTATACTAATTAGCTTTGGCTAATAAAATGTGAAAAGACATATGATGTTATTTATTATTACTGCTTAGCTTGCTTCGCCAGATAATTTTTAGCTACATATGAATGACTGTAGTGATACAGTTTATTGGTAAACTGTGTGTGATGCAATGGGAATGGTTCTATATTAAGAGCAATTCCTCTAATTCTAAATATAGAATACTCAGCTTGATCCAATGAGTGATTATTGGACTAGATAGATTGATACCGAGATACAGAATCCGGCTTATTACTCTCACATTTAAAATTAAAATTATAATATGAAACTAGTGTTTACGTGAATACAATGATGTTGAAAATGAACTCAAGCAAGGCTACTTGTTGATAATTATGGGTTTACATTATTAGAAATGGGACAAGAACTTAGAAATATAGTTAGTTCTGGATCTGAGCTTGGACTTAAAATTAAATGAATACTAGAGTCTTGAGCCTTAGTTAGTTCTGACATAGTATGAGAAATAATGAAAGAAGTTTTAGCTAATCAAAGTAATGAAAATTTAATACTTGATTGATTTATTAGAAACGAATGAAACAAAAAATCTTTAGAAAAACTAGTAGATAATTATCAAGTAGTTTTCTTTGAATTATCAAAAGAAAAAGCAATTGAAAGACTTCTAGGCAGAATGTACAATCCAAGTACTGGTGAAACATTTATAGCTTGAACAAAAGCTGATCCAGAAACATGAGATGAGCTTATAGTAAGAAAAGATGATAATGAAGAATCTATTCTAAAAAGAATCGATGAATACATGAATAACACTCTTCCAACGGCAGAGTTACAAAGAAAAGAATGAAGGGTGATTTCTATAAATGCTGATCAGTCTATAAGCGAAGTAGCTAGTGAAATGGTTGAAAAATTATGATTAAATAAATAAAAATACTATAAAATGATATGATTTCAATTAGGTAGAGAATATAAGCTTTCTATAGCTGAAATATTAGCAGTTTTTCCAAAATGAAAAAATGTTTATTTGTCTAAAGATTTTTTGATATTAGAAAATATAAAAAATAAAGATGCATTAAATAATGCAAATAAATTATGATGAACTATAAAGATAGTAGAGATATTTAATTCTACTACAAATAATAACTGGATATCTAATATTACTGATATTGCTTTAGAATCTGAATGAAAGTTTAAATATTGATTAAGTATATTCTGACACAAGAAAAATCTGAGAGAAATATTAATCAAGCAAAAAAAAGAACTTAAGTGAAATAATATATCTTCTAGGTTTATCAATAAAGATTTTAAAAACTTGAGTTCTGCTCAAATTATAGCAGAGAAATTGATAAATAAAACTACAGATTTTAATTATATATACACAAATAATAATGTGTATTTTTGAAGAAGTATATGGATACAAGATATTAATGCATATTCAAAAAGAGATTATTCCAAGGATAGGGATATGCAAACTGGTATGCTTCCACCAAAATTGTGTCAAATGATGATAAATTTGTCTGGATGAAATATCATATATGACCCGTTTGTGTGACTCTGAACAGTTTTGATAGAGGCTCTATTAATTTGAGCAAAGGAAGTGTATGGAAGTGATATAAGTGATAAAATGGTTGAAGTTTCTTCAAGTAATTTAAAAAACTTCAAAAAATCATCAAATATAGATACTGTATTCCAAATTGAAAAGCTTAATTCCAAGTTTATTGAAGAATCTGGAATACTTAGAGATGAAAAAATAGATTCAATAGTAACAGAATGATATTTGTGAGAAATAATGACAAGAAAAAATATATGTATAGATAGAATTGATAAACAGAAAAAATCATTATTAGAACTTTATGAAAGATTCTTTAAATGATTAAAGAAAATTAAATACAAAGGAAATCTAGTTATCTGCTTCCCTTTTTGGGAAATGAATTGAAAATATATTTATTTTAGTGAAATATATAGTCTATTATGAAAATTTTGTGATATAGAGAGACTATTTCCGAAATGATATGAAGTTGAAACTACTAAATCAGGTAGTTTATTATATAAAAGAGATAAACAGTTAGTTTGAAGAGAAATTTTTAAACTTAAAATAAAATAAAGAGTCTTAATTTTAAAGACTCTTTTATTTTATTAATTCTCATTTTAATATATATCTATCTAATTCTATAATTTTTACTTTAACTAAATCTCAAATACTAACTCATTCAATTTCCTTAAACCTTACTTCCTTAAAATTCCTTGTTCTTCAAATGAATTCTCAATCTTTTTCTCATGATATTAGTACTTCCTCAATTTTTCATAGCATTAAATTATTTCTTTTAGTTACGCTTTCTAGTAATTCATCATTTAATTTATGCCATCTAATAGCTTTTTCTTCATTACTTATATCATCTGGATAGATTTTTTCAGCAATTGTTCCTTTTCTAACTGAATATCTAGCATTATATGTAAAATCAAATTTACATTCTTTAAATGCGTCAACTGTCTTTGAAAACATTTGCTCTGTTTCTCATGAATATCAGACTATAATATCTGTTGAAATAGAAAAATTTTCATCTCTAGTTCTTAAATAAAGTATCATATTTTTAAAATCTTCATAGTTGTGTTTTCTATTCATTTTTTTAAGCATTTCATTTGATCACGATTGTAATGCAAAGTGTAGATAGTTACACATTTTATCTAAATCGAAATGAGCATCAAGTATATCTTGGGTCATATCGTGAGGATTGCTTGATGTAAATCTAATTCTATCTAATCATTCTATTTTATTTATTTCTTCTAATAATTCTCTAAATGGAGATTTTCATAGTCAGTCATTCCATTTTCATTTTTCTTCATTCCAATATTTTCTATCTATCCATTGTTTTCAGTATGAATTAACATTTTGTCCTACAAGTGTTATTTCTTTTGCTCAATTATTAACTGCTTCTTTTGCTTCTATTACAATATCTTTTATTGTTCTAGAATTTTCCTTTCATCTAGTATAAGGTACAATACAAAAACTACAGTAGTTATCACATCAAGTCTGAATTATAATAGTAGCTTGTGCGGGATTTTCTCTAAGTTGTTTAGATTTTAAATAATCATCAAAAGAATGATCTTTTCATATGTTTTCTCATAATATATGAGTTAATATAAAAGGTAAATACTTAGTCTCTTCAATTCTAAGAGTAAAATCTAGCTTATTATCAGATCTAGGAAATAATTTATCATCATTATTGAATATTCATGATTCATTTTTGAGTATATTTATTTTTTTAGCTTTATTTTTATCTCTTTTATAATTTTCTAAATATTTTCAATCTATTCATGTTTTTCTTACCATGCATCCAGTTATTCATACCAGTATAGATTTATTATTTTTTTCATTTTCTTTATGTATTTCTTCTAGCATTCAAAATACTTTGTCTTCTCATTTTTGTCTAACAGAACATGTATTAAAAATCACTAAGTCTGCATCTCTCCAGTCAGATATTTTAATAAAACCAGATTGTAATAAAACCATATTGATTTTTTCACTATCTGCTTGATTCATTGCGCATCAAAATGTCTGAATATAGTATTTCCTCATGACTTATATTAAAAATATTTTTTGTATTATATGAGAAAAAAAAAGACAAGCAAGTTTGTCTTTTTTAATACTAATTTAATTTATTATCAATATTTATCAAGAAGTTCAATTTTTTCTTCAAATTTTTCCTTTTCTTGATGTGAAAAATAAAAACGTTTAAATCATTTTGATTTGTAAAATTTAATTAATACTTTCACAGATTCATAATCATTGCTATCTAATATATGTGATATAAGTTTAAAACGATTCTTAAATTTTCAGAATTCAATAAGTTTTTTAACTACAAGAGATCAGTGTCACATATCGAATATTTTTTCACTAACTGATATATGTATTTCTTTCCAATTATCTTTGTTAAGGTTTTTGTAAAGCTTTAGTAATTTTTCAATAGAATTTTGGTCTTGGCTCTTTAATATATATATTAGTAATGATTTTCATACTCCGTCAATTCATAATCTTTCTATTTTTTTCATTTCTATACTTCAATATCACATATCTATTAGCTTGTTACTAACAATACTTTTAATTTTTATCCACTCAGCTATAAACAGTTCTTCATATAATTTTACTAGTTCTTCTATAACTTTTTTATCTTCACTATCTAATATTTGAATTAATAAATCTGCGTTTGTTTTACAAATTCAGATCTCTTCAATTTTACGAAGTACCAATTGTCATCATCAAGCGTTTATAACTATTTTACTAGTAGATGGATTAAGTTTTTTCCAGTCCTTAATATCCATATTTTGATACATCTCTAAAAATGCCAATTGAGTACATGATTTCCCATCTCTTAGTAAATAGTTCCATAAGCTTTTATGGAACTTAGCAATCTTTTTTTCCTGAATTGTAGATAATACTAACTCTGATGCAAATTGTATTCACTCTCATGTTTCTATAAAATCTAATAAATCTTGTGATATTTCTAAGTGAGATCTGTCTATACCATCATTTTGTAATGCTCTTTCATTAGATTGTTTTATTGAATCAATAATATCTAGAATATCCTCTGGTATATATTTTTTATATTTGACCTGCACAATTTGCAGTGCAGCCTCAATATTCAAAAGACTGCATTCTCAGTCATCATATTGTAAATTATTATCTTTACAAAAAACTTTATAGTCACTCCTGAAGGTTTCATCATTCAGATATTCATTTATATGTCCCTCTAATTCTCAATTATGAATTTTTACAAGATTAGTTAGATGTCTTTCCAACTTAGTTATATGAATTGTTTTAGTACTATTAATTAAAAAGGTTCTGTCTAAAGTTTTATCACTCATTTATTAAAATAAAAAAAATATATATTATTACTATAATAGTATATATTCTTTTGTAAAGTCTAATATTTTTTAATCTTTAAGTTGATAAGTTTCACATCAATTTGCTTTTATAAAGTCTTCTGCTTCATTTCATGAATGATGTTTGTATTTTTCTTTGTAAACTATTTTTTTTATTCATGCAGCGATTATAGCCCTAGTACAATCAAAACATGGTTGATATGTAGAATAGAGTGTTGCTCAATAAATTTTTATTCAATTTCTTGCTGCCCAAACTATTGCATTCATTTCAGCATGTATTTCATATTTATATGACCAATCATGGTGATCTTTTGTGTATTCTCATTTCCAATAATCACTACAGTTTACGTATCAAGCTGGTGTTCAATTGTATCATGTAGATAGTATTCTTGTGTCTTGAACAATTACAGCTCATGTATGTCTAGAAACACATTTTGATCACTTTGCAATTTCATATGCAATATTTAAAAAATTTTTATCACTTAACATAATATTATTCTGTTATTCAAGTACTAGTTATCCCTGTTGAAGTTATAGCTCATGAATTTGTTATTCAACTACCAGTTGTTGTTGAAAATGTATCTGACAACTCAGATACTGTATCAATAAGCCCTTTTACATCATTAATCGCTCATGTAGCTGTATTAATGAAATCTTTAGCGTCTTCAAATGAATCCCTTACTTGGTCTATTTCATCTTTTACATCTTCATAAGTATTTTGAGCTTCTCAAACTGTATCTCTGAAATAATCTATATTTTCTTTTGTAACTTCAAGTCACATCTTAAAATTATCCTTGAATTCTTCTGCTCAACTGAAAACTTTTGAATATGTATCTTGGATTTCATCCTCTGTTGGAACGTGAGTTATTGTTTCATTGAATGTTCATCTAAATTGTAGTACAAAATTATTAAATCATTTAATTCATAGTGCATGTTCTATATATCATGCCACTAGAGGGACATTAAATATCAATAAAACATAAGCAGTAAAAAATATTACTAGTGATAATATTAATTTGTTAATCATAAAAAGGTAAAAAAAGATATATTAATGCAAATATATCTTTTTTTTATTAATAATCAATATTAATTCTTATCTCATAATAAATCTGAGACATTTAACTTACTTTTCTTTAAATCTTTGTTTAAATCAACTATTTCAGTATCTTTAATAGTGTTAGTTTGAATTATTTTTCAATTATTTTTATGAAGAGCTTTTTTAAGTTTTTCTACATTATCAGTTGATAATCATTTGTTATTTAAATCAATAGATAACACTTCTGATTTAATCATAGAATGTTTTCAACATTTAGCGCACTCTATATCAATGTTTATTGTAGAACCAGCAGCTCAAATAATATCAATATTTCAATCTGTAACAGATCACTCGCAACCAGGACATTTATATCATTTAATTATAGATTCTATCATTCATTTAAGAGATTGATAATTCATATTTTTAAATTATTATTTAAATTTATATACATATATTAACATAACTATACACAGATATCAACTTAAAATAGTATTATTAAATTGACAAATAGATTAATAGTCATTTAATACATTTTGTAGTCTTTTAATCGATTCATTAGCTCATAGGATATACATAAGTTCTAGTGCTCAAGGTGAAAAAGTTTCTCCACTTAATGCACATCTTACAGGCCATAATACTTGACCATTTTTCATTTCTGCTACTTTTATTTTTTCTATAAATATATTTTTAATATCATCCATAGTATCGAAATCACTTCATTTTTCAGTTAATATATCAAGAGTTAATTGAAGTCATTTTTTTACTAAATCAATATCAGTGATTTTCATTTTTTGGTTTACTAGCAATTCTTCAGAAGGTATTTTTGATTCATTATAGAAGAAACTTGTAAATTCTTTGTATTCAGAAAAATACTTTATCCTAGTTTTTATCTCACTAAGTATTTTTTTATTATATTCTTCAGAATTAGCTGTAAATATTTCATAAAACTCTTTATCGTATTGTGATAAGTATATTGATAACTTATCATAAATATAGTCTATATCTAGAGATTTAAGGTAATGAGAATTGAAAAAATCTAATCTATCAGTATCAAATACAGCTCAGGCTTTGTGTACATTAGTTAAATCAAATCTTTCAATTAATTCATTCATAGTGAAGAATTCTTCTGTTGTTTTAGGATTCCAACCTAGAAGTGAAATATAGTTAATAATACTTTCAGTTAGATATCATTTTTCTAAATAAATTTCTACTGACACATCTCATGTTCTTTTTGATAATTTTTTCTTATCATTTCATAGTAATAGTGGAATATGAGCAAAAGTAGGCTTTTCCCATCCAAATGCATCATATAAAAGTATATGTTTAGGGGTACTTGGTGTCCATTCGTCTCCTCTAATAACATGAGTTACTCACATCAAATAATCATCAACTACATTTGCCATGTGATAAGTTGGAAATCAGTCTGATTTTAATAATACTTGGTCATCAATATCTTTTGAATTAACTGTAATTTTTCATTTTATTATATCCTCAAAAACTACATCTGTATTCTTTGGTACTTTTAATCTAACTGTGTATGATTCTCATGCATCTAATTTAGCCTTTGTTTCTTCAGGAGTCATATATCTACAGTGTCAGTCATACTTTGTAGCTAATCATAAACTAGATTGTTCTTCTCTAAGTTTTGTTAACCTATCACTAGTACAAAAACAATAGTAGGCATGATCTTTTTCTATTAATTCATCAACATATTTTCTGTATATTTCTAGTCTTTCTGATTGATAGTATGGTCATTTTTCTCATGGGTTGTTTGGTCCTTCATCAGGTATTAATCAAACAGATGCTAGTACCTGGAGCATGTTTTCAACACTCCCCTCTACCAATCTAGTTCTATCAGTATCTTCTACCCTCAGCATAAATTTCCCATTATTCTTTTTAGCAAAAAGATAGTTATATAAAACTGTTCTTAGGCTTCAAATATGTAAATATCATGTTGGACTCGGTGCAAATCTAGTTATAATTGTCATTTATTTTCATTATATAATATTATAGTCGAATTTTATTTACTTTTTACAGTTTGTAAAGCTAATTATCAAGCGAAATTGCTCTCACAAAGAGTATTATCTCAAATTTCATAATTTTTAAATTTTACTGTTTCTCAAACAGAAATTTTGAGTATAATCTTACCTCACATATCTGAAGCTGTTACTTGTCCTTTTCATATCTCAATAACTAGAATATTATCACCTTGATGGTCCAACATATCTGTTATATCTATAAGCCCTTTTCAATGATTTTTTGTACAAAAATATCTTCAAAGTACTTCAAATGGTTTTCATATCTCCTCCTGAATTTTTAGTAATTTTTCAGTTTTTCAACTAGTTATATCTGATAACACATTAGCTCAGTTTTTACTACTATATAAAAGAAATTTTGTAGCTCAAACTGTAAATATGTTTTGAACCCTGTTATGCTTTTGTAAGTATATTTCCGTATCAGTTTCTTGTCATAGTTCTATAAATCAATATCAATCATTATCAGTAAATTCTACTATTGTAGCTTCGTCTAATTCTCTAGGATAAAGTACTTCATCTTTTCATATTAAAATAAATGTTCAATCATTTTTAATTAAATGCTTTATATTTTTTCTTAAATCAGTAACAACTAACATTCAATTATATTTTTGATTTACTTCATAGTATTCTTCTTTTATGATTATGTATTCTGATCAATCATATTTAATAATCCCCAATTCATCTATATCTCAATTTTCTTTTGTTTTTTCTTCATTAGGTTTTATCTCTTTCAAAATACTCATATTTCTTCATTTAATAGAAGATATTAAAAATTCTATAGAAAATTCCTTAAGTAATTTTTTGAATACTTGATTAATTCAGTTATCAACCGATTCCATTTCCGATAATTTAATATCACTAATATTTAGATTATTCACCATGTTTTTCAAAACCACTAGAATACTAGGTCATATAGCTTTAAGTAATTTTTTTTCTATAGGACTAATTGCCTCCTTTGAAATTATTGACTTAAAAATACTAATAATGGTTGATGAATTCTCTATACATTCATGTACAGCATCAGCAAATAGTATACTTATGAACGTGTCATTTAGTACTAATTTTTCTAGTTGTACGTAATCAATACTATTATTTGATCAACTCTTAATTAATGTCATATTTATTGTTTAATATTTAATATTAAATATAATAACTTGTTTTTATAATTTGTAAAGATGCTTTTCAATATATAAAAAACCCGTGATTTATATCACGGGTTTTTTAGATTAGGGTTAGGGAGACTACATTGCTTGTATGCAATATAACTCAAAAGGATATATGGTCCTTCTAATAATATTAGCGCTACCTTCGTTATAATAGTTTTATGAAATTACCTATCCATAAAGTATTAGAACTTACTTCAATGCATATTAAAGGAATCAAATCCGATAGTCTACATTGACGGGAGCCTCGTTAATTATCCAACTTACTTAAAACAAGGATAGAGACGCAACTAATTTCGCATGTGCCAAGTGCAAGGATTATTACCTAACTGATATACTATATGATTAGATATGTATTTGTCAAGGCTATTTTATTTTATTTTTTTATAAAATAGGTAAAAAGTGTTATAATAAATATATATTTAATACTAAAATTAATAATAATGTTTATACAAGATAAAAAAAAGAAAGTTATTACTTCTACATTAATACCAACAGTTATTGATAAAAGTCCTTCTGGAGAAAGAGCTTATGATATTTACTCTAGATTATTAGAAGATAGAGTTGTATTTTTATGAGAAGGGATAGATAGTACAGTTGCAAATACTGTAATTGCTCAATTATTATTTCTCGAAAAACAAGATTCAAAAGCTCCAATTACTATGTATGTAAATAGTCCAGGATGACATGTAACTGCAGGTTTAGCAATTTATGATACTATGCAATATATTTCTTGTCCTGTTCATACTGTTTCTATCTGATTATCTGCTTCAATGGGATCTATAATTCTTGCAGGTTGAGCTAAATGAAAGAGATTCGCACTTCCTCACTCTGAAATAATGATTCATCAACCTCTTGGTTGAGCAGAAGGTCAAGCTACTGATATAAAACTAGCTGCAGAACATATTATTAGAACTGGTGATAGATTATATAGAATATTAGCAAAACATACTGGGAAAAAGGTAGAAGATGTAGAAAAAGATTGTGATAGAGATAACTTTATGACTGCTGAAGAAGCATTGAAATATGGTTTGATTGATAAAATAATTAAAAATAAATAAAAAAAGAAGCTTTCAAAAAGCTTCTTTTTTTAATCTTCAACACAGATCGTAAATGACCAATAGTAATCAATATCTGGAGCGTCTGTTCTATATTTGATAGCTCAGTTTTTAACTCAGTTTACGTTAAATACTTTATAATAATAATTAGTTCATTCAAAATTATCAATATACTCATTTGTAATTTTTAGATCGTTTAATCAATCAAAATATGGTAATCTAACTGTTACAAAATCAAAAATATTGGAATAGATTCAAAATTGTGAAAATCAGGTAGGACATGGAGCTGGATTTGGATAAATTGGTACTCTTTCAGATGAAATTGCCATTTCCACACTTTTCCATATTCATCATCAGATATCTATTTCTACTTCATTGTCATTATAGTCTTCAATAACATCTGGAGTTACAGGAGGAGTTGTTCATCAACCATCGTCAGGAGGAGTTGTTCATCAACCATCGTCAGGAGGAGTTGTTCATCAACCATCGTCAGGAGGAGTTGTTCATCAACCATCGTCAGGAGGAGTTGTTCATCAACCATCGTCAGGAGGAGTTGTTCATCA
>Ga0233448_1000035_pt1 | contig 158499 bp, 140 predicted proteins | sample SI_124_October20_2_FD_183015 | JGI IMG/M metagenome (GOLD analysis project Ga0233448, IMG submission 183015) | Seawater microbial communities from Saanich Inlet, British Columbia, Canada - SI_124_October2016_150_MG | ecosystem: Environmental > Aquatic > Marine > Inlet | place: Canada: British... | reverse complement strand
ACCATATTCGATTTTTTCCACTTTAATGGAACATCCAACATATGAGGATGGCACACAACTTCAAAGCCATTAATATAATTTTGCTGCCCCATTGCTTTAAGCCTTTTTGCCATTCTCTCAGCATAACAATTATCGCAACCTTCACTGATTTTGTTACAACCAGTTACAGGATTCCAGGTAGATTCAGTCCATTCAATTTTGCTTTTGCTCATTTTATAACACCTTGAAATTTTTAGTCTCTTGCATTTTATAGCACTTATTATAGCTTATATTATGATGGCCTGTGTAACTTATTTTATTTGCTAATTTTTTAATCACCGGTAAGGCATGATTGATAATATGCCCGTTTTCTAATGTGAAATCATAAACCTCTTTATTCGAAAACTCGTTTTTAGATAAAATAAATTTTTCCAGCTCAAGTTGAAACTTTTCTATCTTGGAAAGTTTTCTGTTACCAAATAAAGGCATTTGAGCAGATTTCCAATCCTCATCAATATCAAAATTTGCCTCTCCATTTAGCTCATTAGTTTCCCATGCTATCTTCAGGAATTTTTCGACACCCAATGGGTGATTTGAGCCAAAGATTAAACCATAAATATTCCGCCATTTTTTGATAGTGATTGGGTATAGTTTTAATTGGCTTTCGATAGGTATTTTACTTTTATAGTGCTGTAGAATCCACCTATGTATTTCAGCTTGCCTCGTCGTTGATACTTCCTAATGGTCAATATCTGGAAAGTATTTTCGAAAACTTGTATCAGAAGCGAACCTTTTAAATGCAGAAGAAGATACGAAAAACATAAAATCAGTTTTGCGAAATTTCGTTAGGTCAAGGAATACATCTTCAGTAACTTGTTTGATACCACTTTGATCGAGAAAGAATAAATTAAAATGATTTTCCAGCGATGACTTCTTGCTAACAAAGAGTTCTTTAAAGTCTTCATTCAAAATTTCAATGGAAAGATTGCTATCTAGATTTTTTAAGGCTTCTTGCTCTTTTGAAATACAATCACATAGTTGTTGATATTTTGCAAGTATATATTCGTTAAACAGAATATGGATTTTCAGTTTTTGTTTTAGAATAGTATCTTCAAATTTTTTTATGGTTTTTATTATTCTTATAGGACTTCCATCGGTTCCCTTTATGTCTCTACCAATTCCTGCAAAAAAGTCGCAAATATTTACCTCTGTTATAAATGGGGACTGAATGGCAACGGGAAGCCAGGATTCAAGATATTTTTCAAAAATATCTAATTTAGTGATCGTTTCTTCTGAAAATGGTTGTTTGTGTAGATCTTTGGAAGTCATTTTCTATTTATTCATAACGTATATAGTTTACAATAACTCGCTTATGTTTAAATCAAAACCTCCAGCTATGTCGGTGACTATGACTTAATAGAATTACTAAGATACGAGAACAACATGTTTCGAATAAATGTATATGAAAATCTTACTTATTAAAAACAAGTAAGGCTATTTTTTGAAGATATTTAAAATGTGGTTAAGTGATCTGTAGCGACCTCCTGTCTAGGGATATTATAAAAGAGTGGGGTTGTTTTGCAACATGAAACTCATCAAAGAATTTAGCTTATATCATACTCAATGCTTCATCAGCAGCTTTCGCAGATGCGCCTGGAGCTCCGATTAAGAATGTTACCTCTTTGAGCCCGGTAATACATGTCTCTCTCTTTTCTTCATTTAATAAGAGCTCGGTTGCGCGTGAAGCTAGCCATTTATGGTCATCCCTGTACATGGTCTTCTCCGGAACAATTTCTTTTTCCGCAATCGCGTTGACCAGGCTTATGTAAGGTGTCTCAATAAGTGGTTTTGAAACAAAATAGGAAAACGGTGAGATACGGTAGAATATTACCATGATTCCTTTGTCATTACTTTATACAGTTCAATTGCATCCTGTATAAAATCTCCTGTCTTTTCCAAAGTAGCCATAAATTTCTCTTCACTATCGTCATGGGCAGTGTCAATCCTTGCCGGTGAATACTCAAACCAATTTTCAACTTCCTCAATAATACTGTTTTCATAGGCTAAACGGAAAATTGGTTTAGGGCTACTAGGCGTTACTACTCCAACCTTTTCATCCCCGCATCACCTGTCAGTATTCTCAACTGCTGGATGGCGATTTTATTCAGCCGTTCAAGCCTCGTCTTCTGCGGAAGTCCGTCATTTATAAAAAGGGCATTGAGGTTTTCAAGGTTGGCAAGACAGACCAGCTGCGAGACATTGGCAAAATCACGAATATTTCCTGTTTCGTTAGAATTTTCTGCCCGCCACTGAGCGGCGGTTTTGCCAAACAGAGCCATATTTAGAATATCCGCTTCAGTAGCATAGACGTGGTTAATCTGTGATTTGCTCAACTTCCGGGGTATAAGGTTTTCCTTGATGGCGTCGGTATGGATACGGTAGTTAATTTTGGTAAGGTTGCGTCTGATATCCCAACCAAGCTGTTTTTTCTCTTCGTCTTTTAGTCGTTGAAATTCTTTGATGAGATAAAGTTTAAACTCTACTGAAATCCAGGTGGCAAACTCAAATGCAATGTCTTTATGTGCATAAGTACCTCCATAGCGGCCTGCTTTGGAAATGATCCCAATAGCATTGGTTTTTTCTATCCACTGCTTAGGTGTCAATACAAAGCTGTTTAATCCGGCTTGATTTTTAAACCCATCGAATTCGATGGGTTTAAAATCAGGATTGTTAAGTCTCTCCCAAATGCCAAGAAACTCGATTGTATTTCTGTTTCTCAACCAGTTTTGAATTATATAGTCCGTTCTTTTCGAATCTTTGAACCGGGCTATATCTGTAACGCTGATATACTCATCTTTTGCATGAGAAACAATTGTTATTTCAGTACCTTTGACTTCTATCTTTTTCTTTCTTTGCACCATCTTGTCCGCCTTTAATTGCGGCATATTTGCTATATATTAAAATAAGGAACGAGTCATACCAGCTTCACCTTTTTCAGATTTTCAGCAATAAGTGTATTAAGCCTTGCTTCCTCTTTCAACGGCCCTTCAAACTCCGTTTTCAACTCAGTAATCCGTTAAAATTTTTGCTTTTTGCAACTCTTCCGGTACGGTGATATTGCCATTTTCCAAAAGATAAATCAGGTATGATATATCATGCGCTTTTTTGAACCTGATGTCATTTATTATACAAATCGTTTTAAATGCCTTTTCAGCCGCCTGTTGAGCATCAAAGCATAAATCTTCATAAAGAATATCCTCAGATACCTTACCAACTTTTGCACGGGCAAGATTGCTTTTCGCTCTTTTAAGCCACTCCAATGCCTTATCAAGATTTTTCATATATTAGATTTCCGTGTAGAAACGCTTCATTATATATCATATCGGGATCATCCTTTAGCTCTTCAAACCTGTCAATATCAACCGCAATCACATCAACAGGCGCGCCAATATGTTTGAAGTTTAAATATATCTCCTGCACCAATTGTCGTTGATCTATCAACCCCTTTTTCAACACCAGTAAATCATAATCGCTTTCATCCTTATAATCTTTCCCTGCACGGGAACCAAAAAGAATAATTTTTTCAGGATCAGATAATTGAACAATTACTTTAACTGCTTTTTCTAAAGGTGCATCTAATTTCATTTGCTACAAACTCCTGTTTGTTTTTTAAAAAACCCTTTATCTTAAATGATTAATTATGTACTTTTGTAACTGCTTCTTGTTCGGGGTATTATAAAAGAGCAAGGTTGTTTTGCAATACGAAACTCATCAAAGGATTCAGCCTATATCATACCTAACGCTTCATCAGCAGCTTTAGTTTGCCTCTTTTTTGCCTGTAATCCGCTTTATTTCCTTGTCAAAATCAGAGAAGTAATTTTTGTCCTGCAACTTTCGATAAACTTCATATTCTTGTTCCGCCTTCAGCTTAGCTTCCAGCGCACTGATTTTCCCTTTATCTTCAAGAATCGGATAGTCGGACAGCTCCAAGAAATTGTGTAAAAACTGAACCCAATCTTCCATTTTCATGACGATTTGTCTTTCCGCCCGGTTTTAAGCCAAGTCCAGATAAGCGGAGACAATACGGTTTAGCTCTTTAATGTGCTGTTCGTTCAGATAATTTTTGGCCACAGTTAGATCAGATTTTAGTATCTTTCCATCCTGCGAATGCTTCCAGTTGGTCAATCACATGTACAGTTTTGTTGCATCTGCTTTTGCATAAATAATCTCTGCGGCCGTCTTTCCCGTAATCGCCCAATGGAGTTTATTCTGTACTGTCGCAAAAAACTCTTTTGTAACAGGAGCGTTTTTGTCATAATCTGTCGAGAGGGCATAAATATCGGTAATCTTTTGATAAAAGCGACGCTCACTGGCTCGGATCTCCCGAATGCGCTCCAACAGTTCGTCAAAGTAATCTTTACCGAAAACCTGATTGCCCTGCTTAAGCCGTTCATCATCCAGAACAAACCCTTTGATGATGAATTCTTTCAGGGTCCTTGTGGCCCATATTCGGAACTACGTGGCCTGGTAGGAATTGACACGGTAACCGACGGAGATGATGGCATCGAGGTTATAGAACTCCATTTTCCGCTTGACCTGTCTATTTCCTTCATTTTGAACCTTTTCCAAAATAGAAAGAGTTGCTTCCTTTTGTAATTCTCCGCTTTCAAATATGTTTGACAGGTGCTTGCTGATGGCGGGTATTTCGACCCCAAAAAGCTTTGCCATGGCTTTTTGCGTTAGCCAAACCGTTTCATTTTTCAGGAATACTTCAATATTTATTTTTCCGTTGTCTCCGGTGTAGAGAAGAAAATTCGACTGATAATCAGGGAGATTTTTTTTATTCATGACTGTTTAACCCAAACATTTACTGTCTTTGCATCAAAGGATTCAGCCTATATCATACCTAACGCTTCATCAGCCGCTTTTGCAGATGCACCGGGAGTACCGATTATGGATGTTATCTCTTTGAGCCCGGCAATACATGTCTCTCTCTTTTCTTCATTTAATAGCAGTTCGGTTGCGTTTGACGCCAGCCATTTATGGTCATCCCTGTACATGGTCTTCTCCGGAACAATTTCTTTTTCCGCAATCGCGTTGACCAGGCATATATAAGGTGTATCAATATGTGGTTTCGAAGCAAAATACTCAAATGGTGAGACACGATAGCAGGCTATCATTGGAATTTGATAATTTGCTATTTCCAGTGTAACCGTTCCCGAATTACAGATACATAGCGAAGAGGCCTTGATCACTTCAGAAATCTTCTCTTTCACTATCTCTATCGACAACCTTTTATTATTTGAAGAGGTATAACGCTTTGTAATGTCTTCAATCAATTCTAAGTTTCTTGTATTGCCGCATGATAAAAGGAACGTAGCTGATGGGACTTTTTCATGAATGACGGTTGCTGTCTCCAGGAGAATAGGCAGCAGTCGTCTTATTTCCTGTTTGCGGCTTCCGGGCAATAGTGAAACAATCGTCTTCTCTTCTCCGGCTTTCATTTTTTCAACGAGAACTTCGTCTATCTCCCTCTTGTTCAGCTCATCAAAAAGTGGATGCCCGACGTATTTTGCAGATACACCTCCATTAGTATAGAACGCCTCCTCAAAAGGGTAGATGACCACCATCCTGTCTACAAATTTTTTAATCTTTTTTATCCTCCAGGAGCCATGGGCCCAGAGTTGAGGGCTTATGTAATACATAACGGGTATATTTCTTTTCTTAGCAGCCTTGGCGAGGTAGAGATTAAAACCCACGTAATCAATCAGGATGACCAACTCGGGCCTCTCTTCATCAAAAAAACGAGTACAGTCTTTAAATATATTCCATAATCCGGGGATCTTTTTTAACGCCTGAAGCCACATGACGGAACGGGAACTCATATCGTGGATACACTGCATGCCCGCCTCAACCATTTTATCTCGCCCTAAACCGTAGAACTTGATTGACGGGTTTTTCTTATGTATCTCACGAATCAGGTTTGAACCGTGCATATCACCGGACGTTTCACCCGCACTTATAAATATCTTTTTAGTAGTTTCCAAGGTATAAAATAATTAAATTTATGGGAAGTAATATTGGAGAAAAGGCCCATGCTATTATGGATGAAAAAGAGGTATCGATGCAGAATATTCCATACTTCACATCTAAGGCAAACATTATCAGACATGAGACTGGTAACGCGACACACGGCACCATGAGCAGGTAAAAGAAAATCGTATAGTTTTCGTAGAGAAGGCCATGCGCAAATATAATATTCGAAATAAAGAATATTAAAGCAAAGAAAACAGACAACTTAATCTTCGAATAAAAATAGCATGCCGCCGTTAATGGTAATGAAAGTATGGATAGAATTATTATTAATGTCATTATCGCCCACGAAAGTTATCAAATAAATTATTTAATTATAGGAATTTGCATTTCTCACGCAAAGCCGCAGAGGTCGCTAAGAAAATACAAAAAGAAATTAAAAGACAAAAACTTTTTTCTCTTTGCGTCCTTAGCGGCTTTGCATGAGAAATCTTTTGAACGCTGAATATCGAATTCAGAATTCGATATTCTTAAGAGTTGCTGCCTTTAGGCAACCAAACTCACTATCTGAAAAGTATAAAAATAAACGCCAAGTATCCTGAAACCAGTACAATGCCTGCAAGCCTGTTAACCATCAGGCGACCTCTTATCATCGGTATTAAGGCTAGGGAGAAGAGAAGCATAATAGGGAATTCAAAAAAGAGAGTCTCTCTCGCCACATTTAATGGTCTTACCAATGCTACAGATCCCAGGACCATAAGTATATTGAAGATATTACTGCCAATCACATTTCCCACGCAAATATCCGTCTCTTTTTTGAGGGCGCTTACAACGGATGTCGCCATTTCCGGTACTGAGGTGCCAAAAGCAACTACCGTCATTCCGATAACCATTTCACTTATCCCGAAGCTGTCGGCTATAAAAATTGCAGATTTAACTAATACATGCGAACCTACCAAGAGACATGCGAATCCAATTACAATATAAACAATATTAGATAGTAAATGTCTCTTTGTCTGGCCCTCTTCATTTGTACTCTCTGGTATACCAGTTTTTTTATGAGGGCTACTTGAATCTGCTTGCTGACAGGAAGAGTTTACCGATGAAGCACTAGCAAGGACATCTTCCGAGTTGCACGTTGAATTTCTTGATTCTTTCTTGGAATTTAGAGTACTATAAATTTGGTAACCTATAAAAAGTATAATACCGGTAAAAAGAAACAGTCCATCAATAAATCCAATCTTTCTGTCTATTGCCATAAAATAAAGCCCGGCTGAGATTCCAATCATTAATGGCAGCTCGCGCTTCAGTATGACCCTTTCAACCTTTAAAGGGAGTACTATTGCGGCAATACCAAGGACAAGGCCGATATTGGCGATGTTACTACCAATTATATTCCCGATAGCTATGTCATTAGATCCTTTTATAGATGCAGTTAAACTGACAGCCAATTCAGGACTTGAAGTACCAAATGCGACAACGGTTAAACCTATTACTATAGGCTTTATACCAAGATCACGCGACAGCCTTGATGATCCCTTAACCAGCCATTCGGCGCCAAAGTATACGCCGGTAATCCCTACAATAAACAAGATAGAGTGTAGTAACAAATATAATCCCTCTTATGCTGCCATTTTATAATTCACGACATTAGGCAGTATGGAAACAAAACCTAAGACCAAAGCACAAAATAAATCCCCAATTAACCCATCTTTTGAAAAGGAGGAAACCCGCCCGGCAATGCCGTTTGGACGGGTTGTGCAGGGAAGGAGATGGTATTCTCTTTTACAATCCCGAAAAGTGAATATGGTAGAAGTATAATACCAGTAACCCTTCCGTCAAACATAAAAAATCTGTACTCTTTTGGCCACACTTGCCTTACTGCACATTCAAGTGTGGTTTGCCTTATCCGGATACCAAAATTTGCATGAATAAGCAAAAACTCTATATTTTTCAGAAATTTCTAAGCTACCTCAAAATTATTGGTAGTTAACTTGGTCTACTCGAACGGTTTTAATCGGGCGGACTGAGATTGACATGAATGTTCTTAAAGAAAGAAGTAAAAAAACAGTATTTATACAAATTAAAAAAAGTATTTGACATTAACGAAAGTTTTTCTAAAATACTGCGACTGAGACTTAATCTCAGCAATTCTTTCGTGATTTCTGAATGAATTTTGTTGTAGAATCGTAAATTAAATGCTGTAAACAAATTAACAAAGCTTAAATTTTTGTATCTACTCACAGTAAGCACAACAACACATAATGTTAATTTATAAAGTCAGGTAATTCTCCACGAAATAGTATATCCATTGCATTGCTTGAGTTAATTCCCTGCTTGCGGCATGTTGACAAGTAGCTACGAACACGGCAGAAAATCTTTGCTCCGTCCATGGAACGAAAACATCCAGATATTTTCTGTTGAACTTTTGTCATCCTTATATCATTTTCGCCTAAATTGTTTGTAAATGGAACCATATTGTTGTCTAGAAACCGGAGAATATCATTCTCGAAATCTCTCAATCGTTCCAAAAGATTTCTTGCTTTCGATCTTTTCATTCGTCCTCTTTTTCCTTTTCGTTGTGTTTCATCAGGAGGAGGACATTCAACTTCTGCCTTCTTTAATATTGCCCTATACTTGTATCGGTATTTTTTCGATTCAACGCTCCCTATCTGCCCTCCTGCATCATCCACAGCCTTATTCATTTCCTCAAGTAGAGCTTTCATACGTTTGGCCCATTTCTGACTATCCTGCTCCCACGCTCTTGTTAACTCTCTTAAGTGATGCGCATTACACAATGAATGAGTACACTCATAGGTATAATAAGGTTTCCAATGATCATGGCAGAGAATTCCGATAAACTTAGGTAATATACCAATGGCATCTGTTGCAACTGCACCTCGTCTTTCATGAGGAAAGAAATATGTCCATAATTTATTTGACGTACAATGCAGCCAGTGCCTATCGCCACCAATGTTTATACTGGTTTCATCTACATGCATTAGCGCTGACTCTGCCAGTTTCGATTTAGCTTTCTCTTCAAAGGCTCCTAATAAATCATAAGCTTCTCGATTGAAATTGTAAATAGAGCCATCACTAATAGGAATCTGCAGTTGCTCTTTAAAATAATTTTGTACTCTGTTATAAGGAATTAACTGAAATTGTGACATATAAACTGAGTGCGCTTTCACTCTCTTGCCATACTGTACCGCCTTTGCCACATCATCAGGAAAGGTCGCCACAAATCGCTTCCCTTTACTATCCTCAAGGATTTGTGCCCGATATTCTGTTACAACCCGTGAAATTTCAATATCAAATACTTGCCGTGATTCGTATCCCATTTCTTTATACATCTCAGGTGGGAGCGTTCTCCGGTCAAGTTTGATGACTTCAATCTCATCTGGATCATCAACTCTTTGAAGCGTTACGCCTACACGACCTTTTTGCCCGCCTGCTTTTTTACCTCCCTTGGCCTTACTTGTTTTTTTACGATTGGGATCACTTGATGGCGGCTTGCTACTATTACAACTGTTTAGGTTTAAACGGCCAACAAGTAATGTTATTACCAATGCCAGCAACTCAATCATTGACCTGACGGCTGGTGATAAATCCTTCTCTTCTTTGAGCAATACTTTTACTTTATTGAGCGTTGCATCAATGTCAACGTTGCTTATTGTCACAGGATATTACCCGAATAAATAGCTTTAAATTGTAAACTAAAGCTATTATATCACATGATTTTTTATCCAGATTTTATGCGCTGTAGTTGCCACTAAGACATTTGAAATAATCCCAGGCGGCCAATGCCTAATGAACAAAAACAAACGCCATGGAGCGCCAGCACGCTCCTACACCAAGCCAACACAAGCAACCCAACAGATACAGAAGAAATAAAAATTTAGCACAAAAATCACGTCAAGTAAATTCCAGACTTTTTCTAATATTTCTTCTCTGAATAATTACAAATTTTTTTGTATAGTAGCTGAGAAAGAGCCTCAATCGCTATACAAAAAAGGCTATCAGTTTCGCTCGGCAAGCTCTATCTGATAGCCCGGCACGGAAACGCGGGAGAGGAACGTATGTCCCCCTCTCCGCATTTGGCCTTTTTTCATTATAACGACTGCTTTTTTCAAGTCAATTGGCAAGGCTTAGATGTGATCACCGCGTGTTAGTAGTACATTGTATGGACTATTTTGAAATCCCTCAATGCGATTAATGGATCTTGTCTGCTTAGAAAGATTCTACGGGTGGGCGTACTGGGCTTTACACATACATACTGCCACAGTGCGCCTCTAAGTTGACTATTTTTGAAAAAAGAAAGGAGCAGTAAAAAATGAAAAATAGTTTTTTATTAATGGGCTTTGCGGTCTTTTCTCTAGTAGGAATGTTGTTTGCCGCTTTTCCCACAGATTCACAGGCGATCCCTCCATTTGCCAGGAAATATAAGACAGCGTGTACAACCTGCCACTGGGGAACATTTCCTAAGCTCAACGCGTTTGGCAGGGCATTCTACGCTAATGGCCTGAGGATGCCGGGAGGTGGTGACGAGGTCTTTGTAAAAGAAGAACCTGTAAAAATGGGGGCTCCCGCATGGTCAAAATTATTCCCGAAGGCCGTATGGCCGGGATCGATACCTCACCTGCCAGCTATCGGCTTTAAGATGGTGTCTGATTTGTCTATTTCGAGTGAAAGACCGCACAATCCAAGGGGGGGAGATCCTGGAAAACCGGAAAGATCACAAGATACTGCTTTTACGGGTATAGAGTCTCTTGAGGTACTTATTGGAGGAACATTTGGAGAAACTTTATCATTCTTTGGCGCCGGTTCGATAGATGAGCTGGAGAGGGCATATGTGAATTATGCTCCATTCTTGTTTGGAGAGCAGGGGCTTTTTAATTTCAGATTTGGAAGGTTGGATATGCGTGGAACTCCCATGTCCAGCCACAGGAAACAACTTTCATTATCAACTTACATGATGGACGTCATGCCTACAATATCGGCCGGTAACTTTTTTGGATTCCATCCGGCACAAAATGGCGTAGAAATTTGGGGTAGCAGGAATGGTCCGGGAGGTAGAGGTGGCCTTGAATGGGCAGCAGGCATCGTTAATGGTGAGACAGGAGAAGGCGCGGAATTGTTCGATGGTTCAGGCCATATGGAAACCATTGTCGGTAATATGACTGACTCTGGCGCGAATGGTGGTATTTTCGGAGGAGAGATAAATAAGAGCAAAGACTGGTATGTAATGGTTTCCTATAAGATTGGCGGTATGGGCGTTCTTGGTGAAGAGTCGGTAGACAATTCGCTGGTAGCAAAAGAGAATTGGCGTGACGACTCGGTCAGGATCAAAGGTTATTATTATCGGGGAGTTACCGGCGCGTTTATTGATAATCCGGTTACAGGCGCTTTTGGAAACCCGCTGACTGGCGGTACCTTCGATTCTGAGGCGAACCGGTTTGAACGTTTTGGTGTGCTCATTGACGCGAACTGGCGTAATTTCAACTTTATAGGGGCCGCATCATTTATGGAGGATGATATAAAAGGCACAATAACATACGGAGCAGGCACATTCGGAGATAATTTAGCCCAGGAGTCAGGCTCATCATTTCATACATCTATTTACACCGCAGAGTTACAGTGCGTCGTCCTGCCGTGGCTTATACCTGCCGTCAGGGTTGAAAATGTGAATCCGGACTATGATGTGAGGGATATTGGTTCATTTACAAAATACTCTTTTGATACTACAGTCGTCACAAGAGCAAATTTCAAGATATTTGCCGGTGCACACTGGTCAAATTATGGAGATGCTCAAACAGGCACTGATGGTGTGGAAGTAGATAGAGTTGACCTCGGAGGTTTTATGGATACTTCGTACAGGCTTGGAGTAGATATTGCTTTCTAAATATTAGTAACAGATAGTTGAAATTTTTTAACCAAATTACCATGTTAATGTACAGAAGCCCGGGCCAAATTTAAACCTCCCCGGTTACCATTTAGGCCCGGGTTTCTGTCATTTGTAGCGGAAGGTTTACCTTAGTGTAGCGGTGCGGGTTATGTAGTTTTCCCGAACCCTTATTATGATAGTGAAAGGGGATTTAAAGTTATGCGAAATTTATGTTTAACGGTATTTACTTTATTAGTATTACTTCTGCCTTCAATAGATCTTATGGCTCATGATGAATCTCAAAATATGAAAGTAAAGTTGCAAAAGGCAATAACAGGATTAAAGAAAGAGGTCAGGTCCGACATTACGGTAGAAAACCCAGGGGTTATTACCGGAAAAGTAAAGTGCATGAGGGTAAGGCATTCGTGTGACGCAGTTGTCTATATTGAAAAAGTAGGGGACAACAACTATGACCCGCCAACGGAACACGGCGTAGTTGACCAGTTAAACCTGGTTTTTCTGCCACACGTAATAGCCGTTCAAAAAGGCACAACTATCGATTTTCCAAACAGTGATCTGGTCAGACATAATGTATTTTCTACCCCGGACTGCTGTAATCAATTTAATCTGGGAACATATGATATTGGTGCCTCAAAACCGGTAACTTTCAATGAACCATGCGAAATACCACTTCTCTGTAACGTGCATGCTGAGATGTCTGCGTATGTTGTAGTTTTGGATAACCCGTATTTTGGTGTTACAGAAAAGGATGGAAGTTTCAGGATTGAAAATATTCCTCCCGGTACTTATAAGCTGAAGACATGGCATGAAAAACTGAGGTCTGTAGAACAGGAAGTTAAGGTTGAAGGCAGCAAGACAGTAGAGGTGAGCTTCTTGATAAAGAAGCGTAAGTGAGTGATTATTGACCCTAAATATGCTTCATCATGAAAAAAGAGGAAGAAAAATCATATGCAGGTTTATACCTATTTCTGAGTTTTATACTTACCTTAACAATAGTATGGGCAGTGTGGGATGAAGTAGTAGGAAAAAGGCCATGGAAATTGTATCAATCCCGGTTTTATGAGTTAGAGCTAGAGAAGGTTAAGGGAGAATACGTAGAGGCGATGAAGGCATTTAATCAACCCGATGTCCAGGAAAAATATAAAGAGACTCAGAGAAAACTTGAGGAAGCTCAGGACAGGTTTAAAACGCCAACCGTTCAGCAGGGATACAGGAAAGCATTCCGGAAGTTGAATGTCCTGGATAAAGAAGAACTGTCTCCCTTAAAGTTCGAAGCGATGGTTACGCGAAATAAAATGCTGGAAGAAGAGTATCTGTATGGAAAGCATAAGGGTGATGGACCGGAAAAGAATATTAAGGAATTGGGGGAACATGGCAAGGTCTTAGCGACAAAGATCGAAGATCTGAAAAAAAAGAGAGCTGGTTTGCAAAATCATCTTGATGAATCCATGCGTTATATAGATATGTATGCGGAGGAATTGAAGACGTTTACCGGCAATATGAATGGATATCAGGAAGCGATGACTAAATTAAAATCGAAAAGGTCCTCTTTGCAGATATACCAGGTACATCTAGAGGATATTAACGAGGCGGATAGGTGTATGTCATGTCATGTGGGTATTGACAGGAAAGAGAGTGTTTCTGATGAACAACCGTATGTAAGCCATTCAAGGAGGGACGTGTATCTTGGCAACCACCCTCCGGAGCAGTTTGGTTGTGTCCTATGTCATGAGGGGCAGGGAAGGGCAACGATAAGTCCGGAGAAAGCACATGGCGAAGTGGAGTACTGGTTAAAACCGATGCACAGAGGCAAGATAGCACAATCTTCATGTACCAAGTGTCATGATAAAGGTGAGGAACTGGTAGGAGGAGAGGATATTGCGAAAGGGATAGCGCTGTTTGAAGAATTAGGTTGCTTCGGTTGTCATAAAACGAAAGGGTTTGGGAAAGACCGGAATAGTATGATAGGGCCAGACTTAACCGAGATAGGCAGTAAGGTGAATCCCGGATGGTTGCTGGAGTGGTTGAAAAACCCTAAACATTTCAGGCCAAGTACAAGGATGCCTGATTTCAGGTTGGAAGAAGAGGATGCTATGGCGATAACGTCATATCTCTGGCAGAACTCAGAAGGGCTTGAATCCAGTGAGCCACAAACATTTGATGATGAAACAATAGACGAAGGAGTGTATTTATATGAGAGTATAGGGTGTCTCGCATGCCATAGCGAAATAGAGGAAGAGGGAAGAGTCCATGGGCCTAATCTTTCTCGGATTGGTGACAAGACAAATTATGAGTATCTGGTCAGCTGGCTCTTAGCTCCTAAGGCACATCAGCCGAAAACAAGGATGCCTGATATGAAACTTGACGAGGAAGATGCGCAGTATGTAGCGTCATTTTTAATGAGTCTAAAAGGCAAAGATAGATATGAAGACTTGTCAGGTTCAGAGTGGTTAGAGAATAAAGAAACGGCCAGAAGAGGAGAAAAGTTGATAGGCCGGTATGGTTGTTTCGGGTGCCATAAGATAATGGGAATGGAAGGGATGAGTAAGATAGGCGTTGAATTGGATGAGGTAGGTTCTAAACACATACATCTGTTTGACTTTGGCCTGTTGGAAAGGAAGATACTAGAGGGCGTTGGACTGCACAATGCGCATGAAAACATTTCAAAGGCGAGGCTAGCATGGTTTACGGCAAAATTAAGTGACCCCAGGCAGTTTGATGAGGGGCGTTATAAGAGGCAAAAAGACAGGCTGAAGATGCCTGATTTTGGTTTGTCTGCAGAAGAGATTGAGGCATTATCTATTCTGTTGACAGGTATGAGAGAAGGTGAGTTGCCTGAGAGTTATATAGCGGAATTAACAGATGAAAAAAGGTATTTGGTTGAGGGTAAAAAAGTAATAGATAAATACAACTGCATGGGCTGCCATCAGTTTACCATAGATACACTGTATTTGAAGAATGGGTTCGTAGTGAAAGGGATGGTCAAGCTTGAGGAGGAAGAGAGCCTTTATTTTCAATTATGGGTGGATAATGAAGGACTTGGCAGAAAGGCTGGTGATACTGTGCAGGTAGCGAATGAAGAGATAGAGAAAAGAGTTGCGTCCGAAGGGGGGGACATCGGTACATATATCATAGACTACCATGTGGAGGTGGAGGGCAGCATCGCTGAAGAAGCGAAGGTGTTTACTCCTCCTGTTCTTTACGAAGAAGGTAGAAAAGTACAATTTCCATGGTTATTTAAATTTCTCAAAAAACCAGCGACACTGAGGCCGTGGCTCGAAGTAAGAATGCCAACTTTCAACTTTCATAATAATGAGATTAAATCCATTATAAGATATTTTGCTGAAATGGACAGCGCGCAATATCCTTTTGAGTTTTTTAAAGAGACCGACCAGGATTATATTGTAGTAAAGGATGGGAAAATACCGGGTTATTTGAAAAAGGCGAGGACTTTATTTGAATCTAAGGACGTCAATTGTGACTCGTGTCATGTTCGTGGAGATTCTACACCTGAAGGTGCCCCATCGGATTGGGCACCAGACTTATCATTAGCAAGCACAAGATTAAAACCGAAATGGATAGAGAGATGGTTACTGGACCCACAGTTAATACAGCCCGGCACAAAGATGCCAAAATTTTTCAGAGAAGGCGTGTTTCAGAATATTTTTCCAGGAACGCCGGAAGTACAGATTGAAGCGATCAAGGATCTACTCATGAATTTTCCAGAGGAGATGACAAAGCAAAAAGAGAATAAAAAATTATGAATGCACCGGCCTTCAAAAATAAAGAAATATTATCATTTTTGTTAACGTTCTCTTTTGTCTTCTTTCTATACGGAGCCGATACATTTGCGCAGACATTGCAAAGGTTTCGTACTTATACCCACACTGTTTCCGGAAAGCTGCCGGAGACGGTTGAAACAATTACTGCGGGAAAAATAATTTATGAGAAAAAATGCTATTATTGCCACGGAATAAACGGAAATGGCAATGGTTCCGTATCGCCACGACTGGATCCTAAACCGAGAGATTTTACCACTAATGAATATAAAATACGTTCTACTCAACTAGGTGAACTTCCATCAGACGAGGATATCTTCAGGATTATTACCAGCGGAATTGAAGGCACAGCTATGCCTTCCTGGAGCACTTTGAGTAACCCGGAGAAGTGGCAGGTTATTGGTTATATTAAGACGTTTAATAATGGTTTTTTAAAAAACACGTCTGAGGAAATTGAAATTAGGACCGAAATGCCTGAAACACCGGAAACAATAAAAAACGGAGAAAAGTTATTCAGAGAAGCTAAATGTTTTTTATGTCATGGTAATGAAGGGAGGGGTGATGGCATCATTACAACAACAATGAATAGAGAATGGAATATGCCATATAAAGCAAGAGATTTGACAAAAAGATGGTTGCTGAAAGGAGGAAACAGCACCGGTGATATCTATCGCACCATATCAACTGGTTTTAATAAGACACCGATGGGCTCTTATAAAAGCCACCTTTCAGATGAAGAGAGATGGCACCTTGCACATTATGTGAAGTCTATTTCACACGAGATGAAAAGTAAAGTAGTGATTGAATCAGGATTCATAGACGGAGAGATACCTTTTTCAGCTGATGATAGTTTATGGATAAACGCTGAATCAAGTGAAATGCCGTTGGCCGGGCAAATACTCATAAAGCCTGGATTGTGGAATCCATCAATTAATTCGGTAATAATCAGATCTTTGTATAACAAAGATAACATCGCCTTCTTACTTGAGTGGAACGACAGAACAAATAGACAGGTAGAAGCTTTTACTGATGCCATAGCATTGGAGTTTCCTGTAAAGATACCGGAAGGAGCAAGGAAGCCTTCCTTTGCAATGGGTGATTCAGGTAAACAGGTTTATATATTGAGATGGGAAGCATACCAGTCTGATTTGGGAAAAACCCTTCTGGCATCCAAAGAAGAAGGCACAGGGCAGAAAAATGCCAAAGAAAAGACGGGCAGAGATCAAATAGTTATAGAAGAATATAATGCCAGAGGACATAAAACTCTAAAAAAACAACCTGCAGAGAGCCAGATAACAAGGGGTATAGGACAATGGAAAAACGGAAGATGGAGGGTGTTAATAAACAGGCCTTTATTCAGTGTAGATAAGAGTGATACACCGTTTGAAAAAGGAAAGCTTATTCCGCTTTCCCTCGCGGTATGGGATGGTTCAAACAGTGAATACGGAGGACTGAAGTCTATTTCACCATGGTATTATATTACCCTGAAAACACCAACCCCTTATACTGTTTATGGCTATATTGCAATAGCTGTTATTATTGGAATTAGCGTAGAATTCTTCTTTATCGCCAGATATCGCCGAAGAGCAACAGCCTGATTTTGAAAAAGGAGAGGACTGTTTTAAACATTCAAAAAATTTAGAGAAAAGGAGAAGAAATGATGTATAAAACCGTTTGTGTTTTAATAATGTTACTTTTGACAATATGTACAAAATTATGTGCTGATACTTTGAAGGTGGAAGATTTTGAAGAAAAGATTAGTGTAAAAATTCTTGAAATGAACGATGAGTATGTTAAGGCTGTCTTTCCGAAAAGGATGATTGGATCAATAAATGTTCAGTCTAAACTGGATGACAAATATCCGGATACGGTTTTCATAAGAGTTGATGATCAGGAAAAGAGTATAATTTGTAAGATAGGAAAAATAACTAAAAGCCCAGCAAGTATAACCTTGCGGATTCCCAGAGAGAAGGTCACGGCATTACAAATAGACTTTACGGATAGTGAGCTGGATATGTACAGTGAGCGGAGAGATGACTTTGGCTTACATAGGGAAGAGAGTAGAAGTGCACCTGTTGATACCGAGAAGTTGAAAGAGCAGATAAAAGAGGAATTAATGTATGCGTTTGAGGGAAAACAGGAGAAAAATGAGTTTGAAATTGAAGAGAAAATTAAAGAAAATTTGACGCTCGAATTTGAAAAGAAACAACAGATAAAAGAGGAGATATTTGAAGCGGAGAACTATGGCAAGGTATCGGGTCGCATGCTGAACAAAGGCAAAACATTGCCAGGATGTCAGGTAAAAATAACATTGTTAGAGAAATGGGGATTTTTTAGTTCTCCTCGTGAAGGGGCTCATTTTGAAACCGTAACCGATAAAAATGGGCACTATTCATTTGATAAAATACCTCCGGGTGGATACAAATTATACTGGAAGCCGCCCCACGAATCATCCTGGATAAGGAGTGTAAAGATGGAACCTGACTTCTTTGTAGAGACAGGAGAGATTAGCAGCGTTTTCGACAGAGAGACAAATATAAAAACGATAAATTAAGCATGTTCATGTTAGATTCTCTCTTACGTATCTTTTGTCATGCCCGAACTCTTCCATGCTTTCCCGCCCGTCCGGATTCATCCGGAAGAGTGCGAGGACAAGCTTATTATGAATCCAGAGGTCCGTCCATGATGAATTCCCGTTTAATAGACTGCTGGAATAACAACATTGTTGGGTGCAGAAAACAACATACGCAAAAAAACCTGATTTATATTGAGAAAACAATTTTTAATAAAATTTAAAATAATTGTTGACATCTTAGGGAAAATGTATAGAATGTCATAAATTGCGACTCAGTCTCAACAAAAAAGTGGATTGTATTTTAATCTTGAGCTATCTATAACGCTCTGTTTTTCCATGAGGATTTATACAAAATCACTATTTTTTTTGACCAGCATTGAGGCTGAGACTCAGTTAAAACTTATATTTATTTTAAGTACTTTGAAAGGAGTGCCTTATGAAGAAGTATACTATTATGTTTCTCTACCTTTTTGCCTTATCTTTTAGTGCTTTATGCTCTGGCGTATATGGGCAAGGGTCAAATGACGGATTGGAAACGAAGGTCGATAAGATGGAAAAGATGCTTATGGAGCTGAAGGATCAACTTAAACAGCAGACAGTAGCCAGTGATGAACTCAAAGCCATGAGGGATGAGATAAAGAAAATTTCTGCACCAGCTTTACCAGAAAACGAATTCTATTGGGCTAAAAAGTCCCAGGAGCTTGAAAATAAGGGCCTTGCTCCAGTATTTGGTAATCAGTACGGAAAACCATTTTTACGCAGATTTGGCAAAAATACCTACATAGGTGGATATATGGACCATGAGCTTGAATTTGACGAGAATGGCAATCACACATTCGACCAGCACAGGCTTATCCCGTTTATTTACTCTGATGTTTCAGACCGAGTCAAGTTTGCTACAGAAATAGAGATTGAGCATGGAGGACCTCAAGGCTCTGGTGGTATTCAAGGTAAAACAGGTGCGATAAAGATAGAATTTGCCACAATAGATTTTCTCATGACTGACTGGCTGAATTACCGCGCAGGTATAATCCTTTCTCCTCTGGGCAAATATAACCTTGTTCACGATTCACCACTCCAGGACCTAACCGACAGACCAATGGTAAGCACAAATATCATTCCGACGACTCTCTCCGAGTCAGGAATGGGTTTCTTTGGTACACTTTACCCTACGGAACTGTCAACACTCAGCTACGAAATCTATGCGGTAAACGGTTTTTCTGCCCAGGATGGAACCGCTACTGCCGGTGGCGGAACAGGCTTTATAAGAAGTTCACGGGGAAGCCAGCAGGATGACAATAACAGGAACCCGGCAATTGTTGGTCGACTGGCGTACAGCCCTTTTCTTGGTTTGGAAGTGGGTCTCTCCGCTCACGTCGGAGATATTGACCAGCATGGTGGCAGCAAGATGGCAATTAAGGCAGTCGACTGGACGTATCAGCGAGGAGCATTTGAACTGGTTGGTGAATACGCGCATGCGTCAATTGAAAGAGATCGTGGGGATGTTGCAGGCACTCCCAAAAGCGATTTGTATAATGGAGACATGTGGGGATTCTATGTAGAGCCAAGATATCATTTTATGCCGCAGTTCCTGAAGGATGTTGCACCAACCTTCTTTACTGACAACTCCACTTTTACAGCGGTCTGCAGATTAGGACATCTCGATATTAATAATCCAACCTACGGGTCAGCCGATACAAGACAGACACGTGTGACACCCGGATTTAACTTCAGGTATACTGAAGATACCGTTTTCAAGGCTGAATACCAGTTTAACATGGAGAATGACGATAGAAGTGACGTAAGCAACAATAGTCTCGTTTTTTCAGTTTCTACATATTTTTAATCTGAATTTTGCATAAACAAGTAGTCATGACTGAGGTATTAAAAAAAGTCCATTTTATTTGAGTTTTAGAAAGAGGCTGATAAGGTGCGTTATACACCTCCCCGTATAACGCATCGGCCTCAGTTATTGACATACAATAACACGCACAATACTACAGAAGAACTAACCATGTTTTTCACGGCAAAATCAAGAGAAGAAATATTATTTTGAAAAAGACGTCAGATATTTTTTTAAGTATATATTGAGACTGAGTCTTAATTGCGCAATCTAATAGAAAAGGAAACGATAAGATGAAAAACGTACTGATCATAGACGACAATGAAGAGATCCTTAATACTTTTAAACAACTATTATTGGATGAGGGCTATCGTGTAACCACCGCAAATAATGGCGCCATAGGCATAATACTATCCATGAGGAAACATTTTGATCTTATAATAACAGATCTCAACATGCCGGAAATAAGCGGTCTTGATGTAATAAAAAGGATAAATAATATTATTAAAGTCCCTATTATATTAATGAGTTCTGATTATCTGCCGGTTGAGCCGGACGATGCAAGGCGCCTGGGTATAAATGCAGTAATTTCAAAGACAATTGATGATTATGATTTTTGTGAATTGGCCAAATACTGCATGGAAGACAAGGTATGTGAAAGTAAAGTATTTTAAATGTGCCGGAGAATAAGTCCCGCTTGTAATTTGTAGATTCATGAAAAAAGTCCGGGACGGGGCTGGGCAGAAAACAATAATTGAAAGTTTCTATTAATTTCTGGATAAGGAGGCGGAGTATATGTCTTTAAAAATATTTATAGCTATTTTGTTTCTCTTTTCATTCGTTTTTACATCTGTTTCCCATGCAGATGAACCGGTATTGAGAAAAATTAAAAATGAGGAAGACGCTGATAGAATCCCATCTGACAGAAACACGAAAAAAGATTCTACAAAAAAGGTGACTTCACTTAAAGATAAACACTTGAATGGAGATCTTGCAATACTTGAAAAAAATATGGAACGAAAGGTAGATAATAAGGCCTTTGATGATATTTATAAGAGATATGTCGGCCTGACACGGCAGTATGGAGAGGCTGACCGGGCAATCAACTTCTTTGACGGCCTTGCAAAAAGACATCCTCAATCCCCAAACGCGCTTACCGCTTCAGGGGCAAAAACATATGGCCAGGGCCAGAAAGAGAATAGAGGCTGAGACAGGCTTTAACCAAGGCTCAGCTTGATTAACAGCCTTCTATACCTTATATGTTCTCAACATGGGCACGACAGAATACAAAAAGATTATAAAGAGCCCGCAATTATGCGCTGGCTTTAGTTAAAATTTGTTTCTTGTTTTGAATTTAAATTTTGATAGAGTTTTCTATTTTTTGACCAGGAGGTTTCATATGGAATTTACCACACAAGTAGAAATAGCAGCAGACATTATATGGATTCGTCTCCATGCGAATGGAGAGATGATGCTTCGCAAACTAAGATCTTTACTGAGAATGGAGAAGTCACTCTTTTACCAGGGTATTGGCTGGCTTGCAAGAGAAGGAAAAATATCTGTAACGAAGGCCAGATGGAGTAAAAAGATAAGCCTTTGCAATTAATTAACAGTGGATAGACTTTCACCTTTTTATATAGGAGGATAAATAACATGTCCGTATTAATAGTTGGTGGAGACCACCTTGGCAGTATACCAAAGGAACTTAAAAAGATCGGGGTAGACAATATCAGGCATATGAGCGGCAGGAATAGAAATGTCATCAAGAGAGGCATGCCAATGACAATGGACCTGATCATAGTACTGCATGATTATGTTAACCACAATCTGGCAAATGTGACCAAAAAACAGGCCAAGGAGTGTAATATTCCCGTTGTCTTTGCAAAACGATCATGGTCATCTATTTACAAAAAATTACCAGATAGCTTAACTAATAATTAACCGGAAATTATTTTGACAGAAACATGAGATTGCTGAAAGTAAGCCCCAACCATATTTATGACGGTATTATCAAATAGCCGAAATATTTTTTTAACTTTATCCTGAGATTGAGTCTCATTCGCCTGTAAGGTTATAAAGCAATTGCGAAACTCTATATCAGGAAGGTGGCGATGGTTACGATAAATTAAAGTGTTTGATAATAATTTAGAGATATTTCGAAAAGTATATTAGAGAGGAGTTCGAAAAGGAATGAGAAATTACTTAAGAAGTACGGTAGCTATGATGGCAATGCTTCTGATTTGCATTAGCATCACGAATGTAGTTTTCGCCAGACACAATGATGATGATGGTGATTCCGGTAGACATGGCAGAATAGCACGTGATGCATCTATAGAACGCAAACTGGGAGGAGCACTATTTGAAGACATTAATCTTTCATTAAACAGAAATCAGTCTTGTAAGAACTGCCATGGTCTTTCAAGAGTTGAGGTCCCTACAGAAGTAAAACCAGGAATTTTCAAAATGCGTAAACAGGCCGCAAAAGCTTTTGTTGACCCAACAAACATTATGAATGGTACTGGTGTTTCTGATGGTTCAGTTGATCGTGACTTTGGTGGTTTGAATTCACCAAGTATTGGTTATGCTGCTTTTAGTCCTGTATTCCATTGGGATAAAGGAGAAGAATTATTTCTTGGTGGGCAATTCTGGAATGGACGTGCTGCAGATTTGAAAGAACAAGCACAAGGTCCTTTTATCAACCCGGTTGAAATGGCAATGCCAGATGAATTTTCTGTGATTGAACGGTTACGAGAAAATCCAAAATACGTGAGAATATTCAAAAGACTTTACGACATCAATCTTACATCTATCCAGGAAGCAAATTATGCCGATGTATTAGAGGCATACAAAGCAATGGCTGACGCTATTGCTACTTTTGAGCGAACAAAACGATTCAATAAATTTAATTCTAAATTTGATTATGAAGCTGCTGGCATGACGGCATACAATGCATCAGAACAGCGTGGAGCTGACTTATTTGACGGAATTGCTCTTTGTGGTGAATGCCATACGACTGAAGGAGTTGATGGTGATGATACACCTGCACTGTTAACTGATTTCAGTTATGACAACTTAGGCACTCCACCTAATCCTCAAATTCCAGGCCAGCCAGCATTCGATCCTGGATTACTTGGAAATCCAAACTTAGATGCAGTACGTGGAGCGCCAACTGATCCATCTGAAGTTGAAGGTCGTCATAAAGTCATGAGCTTGCGAAATATCGCATTAACAGCGCCATACATGCATAACGGTATTTTCAAAACATTAGAAGAAGTTGTTCACTTCTACAATACACGCGATACCTTAGGTAATACTCCAACTAACGGTGGACCTGCGGATGCAACAAACCCAGAGTTTGGTACAGAATTTTGGCCAGAAGGTGAGTTCCACGGTACCCGTAATATTGATGAGTTAGGAAACTTAGGCTTAACACCTCAAGAAGAAGCAGATGTCGTTGCTTACTTAAAAACGTTTACCGATAACTATCCTTCCTGGGGTAACAAAAATGGTTTAAGTGATCCAAATGTTCCACAAGACACACCTTCACCATTTAGAGACTTTCCTCTTCCGGTTCACTCTGTAGATTAAACTGCAGGCTATACTGAAGAGTAAAGCCTCGTCCAGGGCAGCCTGGCGTTCCCCACCCTTTATCGCTGGGCTGCTCCTATTTTTATTTACTGAGTAAACACTTGTAATTCAATAATTCCAAATATTGCAAAACCATTACTACCATAATTCAGTTCATGCATAATAGGATCTTTTAGTTGAATCACAATACCGGTGACATTTGGTAAATCAACGTCAATCACCGTATCCTAAGTGCTCCCCGGAACTCCCCAGTTTCAGTCAATGCTTCGCTGGCGCGAAGAGGGGAGACTTTCTTATTACTTTGATGGGGAGTTTACTACCATGGAAGACCTTGTCAAAGCCACTCTAATGGGCAGGAATAGAAATCTCATTAAGAAGGGTATGCCGATGACCATGGATCTGATTATCGTATTGCATGATTATATTATCCACAATCTGTCGAATGTAACCAAAAAGCAGGCGAAGGAGAGTAACATTCCCGTTGTCTTTGCAAGACGTTCATGTTCATCCATATACAAAAAGTTACCTCATTGTCTAACTAATAGTTAACCTCAATTATATAACGCTAAAGTAGAGAATTTTTAAATTATATATTACTGACACTGGCGTTCTGACCACTTGACAGGTGTATAAGGAGTCATGTAAGTTATGTTAAATTCGTGGCTTAGATAATAATTAAAATTAAAAGGAACTAAATGAGTTTTTCGTATGTTGATAGTGTTGTAAACGTTTGATGATTCTTTAATAAATAACGCAATGGGTGCACTGACATTTTCTCCTTCTCCTTTCATCAGTGCACCCATTTCTCTTTATCGCCATCTGTTTTGTATATCCAATCCTGTCAAACCTTTAACTTCACTCAAAACTCCAATAATTGCTTGACAACAACAGATAGTCTTTGCTATTATAGCTCCTTAGAACTTGAGTCTCAATTGCAACATTATGTCTACTACAAAAGTATTTTTGATCATTTCACTGTTTTTTTTATCAGGATGCACTCTGTTCGGTCGTCCTTCAAACTATCAGACTGATTATGGTGCCACCCGTACACAACTGCCTAAAGATACCAAGGCATTTAATGATGACTTTGAGCATGTGTGGGCAACCGTGATCATGGCACTTGGAGATCTGCCGTTAGACAAAATTAGTAAGGAGAAAGGGATCATTAAAACCGGTTGGGCTGAAGGCTATTCGCAAACAAGAAAAGCCCGGAGCGTCGTGACGGATCGATTTCTTAATGATTACTGGAAAGAGAGATATCGGCTTACCGTCACTATTTCCGGCAATATTATGGGTAGTTCTGTAAAAGTAAGTTGCCAGCTTCAGCAAAAGCCCAGAGGGGGCAGTGCCGCTTACAGATGGCAGAGGGTAAAATCCACGGGTGAAATAGAAGAAGAGGTATTAAGGAGAATTGAAGAACTCCTGGCGGAAGGTTAAGGAATCTATGAGAATGAGAAAAATAAGCATTTATTCAATAATAACATTAATACTGGCGCTGGTATTTGAGATTACAACCCCCTGCTATGCACAGGCAGGTTCTGACGAAGCACCAACAGATAATTATATATCTCAGGTATATTTGACAGAAGAACAGGCATTGCAAGAGGTGTTTCCGCATTGTGACGAGGTCCTCTTCAATGTAGTACCCCTTACAAAAGAGGAGAAGAGCCAGCTTCAAAATAGCCTGAAGAGAAAAATCTATGAAGATTTTTTTGTTGTCTATATGGGTATGAAATCAGGCAAGGTAACGGGATATGCAATGATCACTGAAGAGATCGGCAAATTTCATCCTTACACATTCATAGTGTCAGTAAACCTTAAGGGCAAAATTGACAAGATAGCTATTCTCGTTTATCGTGAAAGCAGAGGCTCGGAGATTGCGAAGAAGAGGTTCCTCTACCAGTTTAAAGGCAAGTCACTTAAAAACAAGATACGAATTAACAGAGACATTATTAATATCTCAGGCGCTACTATGTCTGTAGTCACCATGTGTAAAGGCGTAAAGAAAGTACTTGGCGTGATTGATGAGTTCTATTTAAGCGGCAAAAACGCGGACAAAATTGCCTCCCTGGAAAAGATCAAGTATGGTCGTGAAAAAGGTACAGGGAAGAAACAGGAATTAAAGCTTTTCAAAAAAGCCGCCTTAAGCATGGGAACAGTATTCGAGACTACCATCTATGCTCCTGATAAATATATAGCTGAAAAAACATTCAATGATGTTTTTCAGGAAATAAACAGGCTTGACTACCTGATGAGCAATTACAAAAAGGAGAGCGTGCTTTCAGAGCTTAACAATAATGCCTCGGCAGGACCTGTCGATTGTAACAAAGAGCTCTCTAATATAATTGAACAATCTATACAGTATAGTGAAATAACTGAAGGCGCCTTTGATATTACCATTGGCCCACTCATGAAAAAGTGGGGATTTTTTAAGAAGCAGGGACGAATTCCTGGCAAGGAAGAGTTGGAATCCGTACTTAAATCGGTTTCTTATAAAAATATCATTATTGAAGAGAAAGCAATAAAATCACTTGCAAAGAACCCGATAACCGTAAAAAAAGTATCTTTTAAGAACACAGGTACCCAGATTGATCTGGGAGGAATTGGAAAGGGCTACGCAGTTGACAGGGTAACCAGCGTACTGAAACAAAACGGAATAAATTCAGCACTGATAAACTTCGCAGGAAATATTTATACATTTGGAACCCCACCCGGAAAAGATTCATGGGTTATAGGGTTGCAGCATCCACGCGAAAGTGAGGGGCTTCTCGGTACATTTGAGATTAAGGACAAAGCCGTATCCACTTCCGGTGACTACGAGAAATTCTTTACTATTGAAGGAAAACGCTACTCACACATAATCGATCCCAGAACGGGCAACCCCGTTACGGGCATCGTGAGTGTAACAATAGTAACAGACAACGCGACCAGGGCAGACGCCCTTTCCACAGGGGTCTTTGTCCTGGGGAAAGAGAAGGGAATGGCTCTTATAGAAAAACTGCCGGATGTTGAGGGCATTATTATCTATGAGAATGCTAACTCCAAACTGTCCACCAAAACCTCCAGCGGAATGCAGGCACTTTTCAAAAGAAACACCGAAGGCTCTCAAAAAGAGGCCAAGACAGACATGATTATGTCGGGTAGTTAAGGTGTTCCGAGAAAATGTGGTAAAAGATGAAATACCCTGTAGTGGAAGCTTACAGGTTTCCACTAATACTCTATCCATGGGCGTAATGATTGACTGCTTATACGTCAGTATCTAATTGCATGTAAGGGGTTTATTGATAATTTTCTTTCTATCAACGACCGTAAAATCACTCCCATAAATGCGTAGAAAAGGCTGTACACACAATTGCGAAGAAGAGAGTTTCCCCCCTTCACTTTTTATACTGGAGATTACAAGTTTTCTGCTTGAATCATACATTCTGCTTACCATCCGTAATCGTTCTGTAGGTGTTCGTGGCATAAGCATCTCTTTCTACCATAATTCTGCTTCCTTTGAAGTATCACTCATTCTCTTTCGCCTTTCGTAAGAGATTGACAATCCTAAGGACATCAACCCAATTCTGCATATACTTCCAATCAAGCCTATTGATAAACCAAATAATAAGTTCACTATCCACTGTATTATCTTGTTTAGTGTGACACTGAGGCCAGCAAAAATACAGTATTTATTTGAAAGATTATGTTCATCTGCTTTAATAAGAGAAATTTATTTGTATAAATTGATAAATCATGAATAGAAGTCCAGTGGAAAGAGAGAGTTTTAAAGGCAAAAAAGTAACTGTGATGGGGTTAGGGTTATTTGGAGGGGGTGTTGGCGCGGTCAGATACCTTGCTTCCCAGGGTGCGGATGTGACTGTTACAGATTTGAAAAGTGCTGAAGAACTGTCCGCTTCTCTTAAACGAATTGGTAAACTGCCTGTTAAGCTCAAGCTTGGTAAACACGATAAAGAGGATTTTGTGAACGTGGACATGCTGGTTGTCAGTCCTGCTGTACCTGATGATTCGAAGTTCTTAGAAATAGCATTTAAAAATAATATACGTATCGATTCTGAACTCAGTATTTTCTTCAGGCATTGCCCTGCACCCATAATAGGGATTACGGGAAGTAACGGCAAATCTACAACTACATCATTACTGGGAGAGATGCTGAAAGAAGCGGGAATTAAAACATGGGTTGGCGGAAACATCGGCGTTTCATTGTTAGAAAATCTTGACGAAATAAAACCCGATGATGTTGTTGTACTCGAGATATCAAGTTTTCAGCTTGAATATCTCGCCAGGATAAAGATGAGTCCACATATAAGCATAGTAACAAATATAGCACCAAATCACCTTGACAGGCACAAAACTATGGAAAACTATATAGGCACTAAAAAGGCAATTGTTCATTATCAACAAGAGGATGATTACGCAATACTGAATTACGACGATCCGACATTGAAAAAATGGGAAGGTGAAAGTAAAGGCCGCCATCTTTGGTTCAGTATAACAAAAGAGCTGGAGCATGGCACCTTCCTGAAAAATAATGAAATTATTATTAATCATAATTCCACAAGAACAGTTATCCCCTGCTCAACACAAATTAACATAAAAGGAACTCATAACTGGCAAAATATAATGGCAGCATCATACGTAGCAACCTTAATGCATGCCAATGTAGAGTCTATTAAAAATGCAATTATAGGATTTACCGGATTAGAACATCGATTGGAGTACGTACACACTATCAACCAAGTACAATATTACAACGATTCAAAGGCAACTACACCGGAAGCGGCGATAGCAGGCATAAAGGCGTTTGACAGCCCAACAGTACTCATTGCAGGAGGATATGATAAAAAAGTCAGCCTTCATCAGTTTGCACAGGAATGTATCAGAAATACAAAATGCGTAATTCTAATTGGAGAGACCGCGAATACCATACAGAAACTTATTCAAGACATAAAAGGAGAAAAGACAAAACCGGAGGTTTATATGGCAGCATCTCTGGATGAGTCAGTCAAAAGGGCATCTGAAGTTGCGGAGCCAGGAGATATCGTCTTGCTGTCACCGGCATGCGCAAGTTTCGGTATGTTTGCAAACTTCGAAGAGAGAGGAAAAAAGTTTAAAGAACTTGTGTCTCAATTGAACATGAAAGAGTAGAACTGCTTGCTATAGGCAAAAGAACCAGGAAAAATGGTTACTCACGCAAAGCCGCAGAGATCGCCAAGACAATACAAAAAATGTTTAAAAGTCTTTTTTCCCTTTACGAACTTAGCGGCTTTACGTGAGAATATGTAATTTAAACTTGATTAATTGAAATGATTGACAAAATTGAACACAATAGCTCACGCATAAATCAACTTAAAGAAACTGCAATAGGTATAGTTAAACGCCTGAAAGAAAACGGGTTCAGTGCGTTATTCGCGGGTGGTTGTGTTCGTGATATGCTGATGGGCAGTATACCGGAAGACTATGATATTGCTACGAATGCACGTCCCGATGATATTATAAATATATTCAAACGAACAGTCCCTATCGGCATTCACTTTGGAGTAGTTCTGGTCATGGAAAATGACTTCGAGTTCGAAGTTGCCACATTCAGATCTGACGGCACATACTCCGATGGACGTCACCCTGACACGGTAACATTCTGCGATGCCAGAGGAGATGCATTAAGACGAGACTTTACGATTAACGGAATGTTTTATGACCCGATTAAAGATAAACATTTTGATTATGTTGGAGGGGAAGATGATCTGAAAGCCCGTCTTGTCCGGGCCATTGGAAACCCCTTTGAAAGATTTAATGAAGACAGGTTACGAATGATAAGGGCCGTACGTTTTGCATGCCGATTTAATTTCAAGATTGAAGATAAGACTGCTGAGGCTATAAAAAAGCTTTATAATAAATTATTAACCGTAAGCAAAGAAAGGATCAGGGATGAACTCCGAAAGACATTAACCGGCCCAAACCCGGATACGAGTATCAAAATGCTAGACGAACTGAACCTTCTGCATGAAATACTTCCGGAAGTGACAGCAATGAAAGGTGTAGAACAACCGGAAAACTTTCACCCGGAAGGTGATGTCTTTACGCATACCCTGCTCACATTAACAAAATTGGCAGACGGAAGAGAAGTAACAGATACCAGTAAAGAACGTGTTTCCGTCTCGAGCAGCATTGATAATAAAAATATATCCGGCAGTTGGGAACTGGCAATGGCTGTACTTCTTCACGACATAGGTAAACCCGTAACATTTGAGGTTTCAGATCGTATCAGGTTTAACAATCATGATAGTGTTGGCGCCAAAATGGCGGAAAAGATATGTGAACGATTAAGAATGTCGAATGCCGAGAAAGAACGCATTACATGGTTAGTAAAAATGCATCTCTATCTAAGACATGCGCAGGAGATGAGGATAAGCAAGCTTAAGAGGCTTTTTGCCCACGAAGGCTACCCTGAACTTGCAGAGCTATATAAGGTAGATTCACTTGCCAGTACTGCAAATCTTGATGATTACAACTTTTGTCAGAATATGTTTGAAGAACTGAAAGAAGAGGAGATAAAACCAGAACCCCTTATAACAGGCAATGATTTAATTGCTTTAGGACTAAAATCCGGCCCAATATTCTCAAAAATCCTGGATGCGATAAAAGATGAACAACTGGAGCAGAAGATTACAACAAAGGAAGACGCTTTAAAAAAGGCAAAAGAGCTTGTGGCAATAGAATCAAGTTAACGCTCTATGAGTAGACTTTTACTGTTCGACAGTTCTACTGCTTACCATAGACAACAGAATCATGAAACTATATACAATCGGTCACCGTGAAGGTATATACTTTTGTACAGATACGATAATAAGTTTCGCTTATATTTTTGTAGAAATTGAATTTTTTGAAATCATCATTGATTCTCTAAAATATTGCCAGAAAGAAAAAGGGCTACAGCTCATAGCATATGTAATTATGCCCAATCACGTTCATACTATTTTAGGTGCAAACAATGGTAACATTTCCAATATTTTACGTGATTACAAACAATATACTTCACGAAAGATCACTGAAACTCTCAGGCGAAGGAGAAAAGTTCAAACTCTTTCACTATTCAAATCTACGGCAAAACGTGATGGAAAAGATAATCAATACAAAGTATGGTAATCAGGCAGCCATCCCCTATTGATGGATTATGAAGAGAAATTATTTCAAAAAATTGAATATGTTCACCATAATCCAGTACGAAAAGGTTTTGTTGAAGCACCTGAGCATTGGGTATACTCGAGTGCAAGAAATTATATCACCAATGATGCTTCTATTATAGAAATTCAGAAGTTATGGTAAAAAGCATGAAAGAGTAGACTCTTTCCGTTTTACCTGTTCGACAGTAGAACTGTCGAACAGGAATTTCCGATATTTTCCACAACTTTAGCTCACTTCAAACTTAAGGCACTTTTAACTTTTTCTGAAAGGCAAAAGAACATTGAAGGTTATAATAAAAGATTCAAAAAGAGAATATGATGGTTTTTTTAAAGTTGATAAGGTCGTCCTTCAACATGAAAAATTTGATGGTTCAATGAGCAAAGATATTGACCGGTTAAACTTCAACAGGGGAGACACAGTAGCTGTTATCTTATATAATAAAATTAATAATTCTGTTGTTTTGATCAGGCAATTTCGGTATCCGGCATATGTAGATGACGGCCCGGGCTGGCTGATAGAATGTGTTGCGGGGATCAAAGATAACGGTGAAGTTCTCGTCGCAAAGAAAGAAGTTCTGGAAGAAACCGGCTATAAGATCGAAGAGCTGAAATATCTAACACGGTTCTATCCGAGCCCTGGGGGATGCTCTGAAATAATATCTGTATATCTCGCTTACGTTGAAGGAAGAGGGGAGATAGAAGATAAATATTTTGGTACAGGCAACGAAGATATTCAGGTTATAGAAATTCCACTGGTCAAAGCATTTGAGATGATTATGAACGGCGAAATTTGTGATGGGAAAACCATAATAGGCCTATTCCACCTTCGTGATAAACTGGAAAAAGGTTAAAGGCACTATAAGCAGTAAATGTTTGTAAGTACTCAATAAGCAGATGAGAACCTCCCCTTAATCCCCTCCTTTGCAAGGAGGGGAAATGGGGTGGTAATAATTTAAAAGTTCTCATCTGCTTATCAAGTACTTACGTAAAAATAAAAACTGGATTCCCCACGAAAGTAGGGATATTTTACTGTCCGATTGTTCTACAATCGGATACATAAAACATAAGTAGTTCCACTACTATTACGTGTTAACAGATAACCATGAAAGAGTAGAACTCTTTCAATTTTGTATGTTCAACAGCAGAACTGTCGAACAGTAAGTAAATACGGTTAAATAAATATTATGAAGAATAAGACTGTTTTCGTAGATATAGATACCCAATTTGATTTTATGGATCCCTGCGGAAATCTTTATGTTCCTGGTGCGGAAGATATCGTCGATAACGTTAAAAAACTCTTTGATTACGCACAAGAACACAAAATCAAAATACTCTCTTCAATGGACGCGCACACATCTGATGACCCGGAGTTCAAGCTCTTTCCTCCCCATTGTATAAAAGGCACCCCCGGCAATCATAAAATTGAAGCAAGCACATGTAATGAGAATATCATAATCGAAAACAGAGAGCAGGACATTACAGAGTCTATAATGGACCATGAGCAAATAATTGTTGAAAGCCAAACATTTGATATCTTTGAAAGCACTAACACAGACAAAATCGTAAAAAAACTGGATGCACAGAACTTTGTAGTATTTGGAGTGGCGACAGACTACTGTGTAAAAGCGGCAGTTCTTGGATTATTAAAACGGGATTATAACGTTTCTCTGGTTATGGATGCGACAAAAGCAATTACAAAAGAAGGAGAAGAACAATCTCTGAATGAAATGAAAGATGCCGGAGCTGCTTTCACAATCACAAAGGATATCTTAGTAATGTAAATCACAAACTAAAGAGGTTCACATTATAGTACCTATTCATTAGTATGAAAACAGTGTAGTTTGTGTATAATTTAGAATGTTGAAAAGATTAATAATATATTCAGCCTTCATTACCGTATTAATAATGATTATTCCGAAATTTATAGAAAAAAAATTGATTTTCCATCCGGACAAAAGTAATGACCACACAACTCCGGATGCTTATGGCATTGAGTATGATGATGTTACATTCAGGACCGAGGATGGGCTGGAGCTGCACGGTTGGTTCATTCCCGGTAAAAAATCCTCAACCGATGCAGATCTGCATACACTCCTATGGTTTCACGGTAATTCCGGCAACGTAAACCGCAGGCTCGACAACATAAAGATGTTACATGATAGAGTGCCGGTAAATGTCTTTATCTTTGACTATCGCCAATACGGCAGAAGTGAGGGCAAGATAACCGAACAGGGAACCTATATGGACGCAAGGGCAGCCCTTGCGTATCTACACTCACGAAATGACATAAACAGTGAAAAAATTATCTTCTTTGGCCGTTCCCTTGGCAGTGCAGTAGCTGTTGACCTTGCAGTGAAAGAGAAATGCCGTGCCCTGATCCTCGAAACACCTTTTACCTCTATAAAAGAGATGGGGAAAGAGCTCTATCCATTCCTACCCTTTACTATTTTTTTAAGAACAAAATATGACTCTCTCTCTAAGATCAGGGACATAAAAGTACCAACCCTTATCATGCATGGAGACAAAGATGAGCTTGTTCCAATCGAACAGGGAAAGAGGTTATATGAGAAAGCTAATGAACCCAAAGAATTCTACACTATCCCCGGAGCCATGCACAACGACACCCACATTGTTGGTGGAGTAGAATATTTTGACGTGATCAAAAATTTCGTGAATAAACTGGAAAAATAAAAAAGCTGAGTACTCATTACGGAACAACACTAACAAGAAAAGATAGGACGATTAAATGAGCCCCATATATCATATTATTTTTGGGTTTGTACTTATTGGATTAAGTATTTATTTAATAAAGAATGAGATGAGTAAAGCTAAGAAAAAATATAGCATCATCCTTCTTATTCTTTCTATCACGACATTAATTGGAGGGATTGGTAGATTGTTTATTATATAAAAAACGCTAACGAAGCTCTTCCCGCATGGCAAAAAGCAGTTCTTCCACTTCTGTTCCTTCCATCAGTATATCCGGTCAAATCATGTTAATCTTGTGAAAGAATATCCATTTCTTATGATTCATCCTTTTCCTCAGTAGGAAGTTGTGTAACAACAAATGATTTTGTTGATAGCAGGTCCTGATCATCCCTGGTAACTATGGAGATGATGTTTGGGCCATCTTCAAGTGGAACATCACTGGCAAAAGCGAGGGTTGATTTGTCCTCTTCAGAAGCGTCTCTATTAGACTTATAAAACACTTTATCTTCATTTACCAGTATATAGACATATTTTATTGCATTATCATCTCTTACTGTGCCGGAAAGGGATATATGCTCCTGCCTGAATGTATCATGTGGTTTTTGTGTATCAAGTTCTATTAGTGGAGGAACGTTTTGTAAAAAGAGATCGTCTACCGTTTGTTGACCGGAGTAAGCACGCCAACTGATTTCTACGTGATCGGAAGAAATCCATCCAAATCTACCTTCAGGCATTTTTACGCGATACCACGACTCCGTTTCTTTGTCGGCGATAAGAGTTGTTCCGTTACTCGCATAGGAAATTACCGGTGTTGAAGGAGATTTGCCGTTGTAAATAGGAACAGAATCATCAATTACTTTGAGAGTTTTTTCTGTCGACTCCATTTTCCCATTCTTCCCATTCAGGTCTACGTCAAATTCCAATTTACCGGAAATACGTGTTCCGTAAGTGGTATCCGCGATCGTAAGATCAACAGAAAAATCATCAGCTTCCAGAGTATCTCTTACCGAGAGTTTTATTTTAAGAGATTTTGACTCCCCTGGGAGTAATTCTCCTAATTCCATTTTACCCCTTTCTATATAGACCTCTTTCTGACTCAACTTTCTCAGGGCAATAATATTTTTTTCAGATGTACCTTTACCAATATTTTTTACAAAGAGTACCAGATCTACGACTTCCCCTTTTTGTATAATTCCATCTCCGTTTCCTGTTAATCCTTCACCTTCATCAATTATCTGATGTGAATATGAGAATACCGGTTTGGGCAGCGCATCAATTAATACGGAACCTTTAACATCTTCCAGTGTATTTCCATTAAATTCATTGAACTTAACGATAAGTTCATCCTTTCTGTTTACAGAGTTTTGTGGAATTTTTATTGTCTTAGAAGATGTTTTTGTCTCACCCTTCTCTACCTTGCCAAAAATAAACTCACGCTTGTTGATAAGAAGGTTCTTAGATTCCGTCATACCTCTTAGTTGATATAAGGGACCTTCACTGTTATTAGTAACGCTGATTTCTATTTTCAGTTCTTCCGCTGCTTTAACTTCCCCATTAGAAGGTGTAAGTTTTAGAGTTGTTGTTACAGATGGGAGGAAGGTTGTTTCCCCGGTAGACCAGTCAATGTCCTGGGTATTTAAGGCATCTGCGATCTTTGTTTCCTCGCTTTTTTTGAACTCTTCAATAATTGGTTTTAATTGGTCTAAAAAATCGTCATTTTTGCCGTAGAGATGAGAGTTAAGGATAATTTTTTTAGCAAATTGTACATGCGTATCTTTATCCAGATCAGGTATTTTATAGTAGTCTTCTTCCTTTATTTTTTCTTCTTTCTCACCTTCTTCACCTTCTTCTTTTTCGTCATCAACATGTACAAGATACCTTACTTTTTCATAAGGCACCTCGGCTTCTGAATGTTCACCCAGGTGTTTCTTTAAATCTTCTTCTCTAAAATGAGGATTCTCATTGAATAAGACAATTTCATCTTTTGTAACCCGTGATTGTACAAGCAAAACATCCGGTGAGATGCCTACTGACTGTATATCGGTAAAGTTCGGTGTTAAATACTTGCCTACCGTAAGCTTTAGTGCCGCACCACTATTTATCAGATCGATCAGTTGCTGTATGGAGCCTTTGCCGAAGCTGGTATCACCAATAAGCGGGGCTCGATTATTATCTTTCAGTGCTCCGGCAACTATTTCTGCTCCGGATGCGCTCCCTGCATCTATAATCACAACCAGCGGGCATTTGTTAAGGTCTTTAGATGATTTTTTTGCCTTTTGAATTTTCTGTTTACCCATTGGTTCTACAGTAACTACAATCATGCCCGAAGAAAGAAATTTGTCCGCAACGGCAATTGCCTGGCCTAACAAACCACCGGCGTTATTACGAAGATCAAGAATAACTCCTTTTAATTCGCCGCTTTCAGTTGTTAACTTCTCAATTTCTTCTTCTAAAGATTGTGCTGTATCTTCCTGGAAATTTCTTATCTTTATATATCCAATGTTACCATCAGCCAATTTCGAGCTAACGCTGGGTATTGAGATAATTTCCCTGATAAGAGTAACTGTTTTATTGGTCTGAGATTTTTTGCTTTCCACTATTAAGATAACGGCAGTAGAAGGATCACCTCTAAGTTTATTAACCGCTTCTTGTAATGACATGTTTATTGTAGAATCTTCATCAATTGCGATGATTTTATCTCCTGACTTCAGGCCTGCCCTGAATGCGGGGGTCCCTTCAATAGGAGAAATCACGGTTAATATTCCATCTCTCAGGCCAACGACCATACCAAGGCCACCAAATTTACCTGAGGTCCCTATTTTAAACTCGTCAAAGTCTTTAGGCGGAAAAACAACGGAATGAGGATCTAATTGTGAAAGCATGCCATTAATTGCCGCATATTCAATATCCTCTGTTTTGATTTCGTGATGTTTATTATCATTTACAAAGTGTAAAACATCGTTCAAGGTATTGTATAATTCGCCAAGTCGCCGTATTTTGGAAATATCGACTACTTTAGATGTTTCATCAACCAGGATTTCTATTTTCTCTGATTTGTCGTCCACATTAACTTGGACTTCAGGAATTATTCTTTCGAGCCAGGAAAGTGATGCTTTCAGCATTTCCTTGGGTTTTATTCTGTCAGGTTCAACATAGAAACGATTCACGTATGAACAAACAATACCGACTAAACGGAATTTATACTCTTCCTTTTCCTGACTAACCGCTTCGTTAAAATGCTTGTTAAGTGAACTGCTATTCGATATAGCGAAAAAAGTCACTAAAATAGATGCGCAGAAAAAGATTACAAGTGTGATAAGATATTTTTTCTTGTACATTTTAAAAGTTTCCTTGCTAAAATATTACCGCAAAGTTAGTTATTAAATTTTATCAGCTATTTTTGAGAATGCAATATAAGCTTGATTATATGCCAAGTCAAGGATAAGTTCGTTATGAGTAAACACTAAGCTTAAAAATTTATTGACAGAATGATCCATAATGCTTAAACTTGCTTTCCTAGTATAAAAAGGGCGATTAGCTCAGTTGGCTAGAGCGCTTGCCTTACAAGCAAGATGTCATAGGTTCGAGTCCTATATCGCCCACCATCATAAAAGAGATAAAAGATTTATGGCTTCATGTAAATGAAGAAGTGGGGGCCGTAGCTCAATTGGTTAGAGTACCAGACTGTCGATCTGGATGTTGCGGGTTCGAGTCCCGTCGGCCTCGCCATTATTAAATTTTTTATTCATCTGAGGTTTTTGGAATCGTTTTATAGAGGCGATCACTGTGCTTGCTAGCATGCTTTGGTTGGAAACCTCATTGTGGCGCTGTTTTTTGATAAGCAAATGTTTAGTGAGAACAATGCGCCCATAGCTCAATTGGATAGAGTATCGGTCTACGAAACCGGGGGTTGCACGTTCGAATCGTGCTGGGCGCATATAAATCCTTTTGAGTTATAGTTGTTAAGTTCATGATAACTGAATTCCATTCGCATGAGTACTATATGCGGCAGGCAATCGCTGAAGCAAAAAAGGCCTTTGAAAAGGACGAAGTCCCTGTAGGAGCAATAATTGTTTATAATAATAGGGTAATTGCGAAGGCGCATAATCAACGGGAGATGTTATTAGACCCCACAGCTCATGCTGAAATGATTGCCATCACACAGGCATCTGCATATCTTCAAAACTGGAGGCTGAGCGATACTACCGTATATATAACCCTTGAACCGTGTACAATGTGCGCAGGTGCATTGGTCCAGGCCCGGGTCAAAAACCTGGTATACGGAGCAAAAGATGAAAAATACGGTGCTTGTGAGTCTACAGTAAATTTGGTTAATGATCCTCGCTTTAATCACCGCATGAATGTTATCTCTGGGGTTTTAGAGGATGAGTGTAGTTTCCTTTTGAAACAATTTTTTCTGGAAAAACGTCGGATCGATTGATCTCCCGGCTGAAACAGCGTGCCGGTTTTTTATGCCGGGCAGACGGCTTGTTCTACCATAGTAAAGTGGAGGGATGGCTGAGCGGTTGAAAGCGCTGGTTTCGAAAACCAGTTGAGGAGAAATCTTCACGCGAGTTCGAATCTCGCTCCCTCCGTTTTGATATGGAGGGGACAATTTCCAGTAACAATATTTACCCGGATTGAGGCAGGTCTGAATCTCCTTCACTCAATCTCGGATTGGAGAGGTGTCCGAGTGGCCGAAGGAGCACGCTTGGAAAGCGTGTAGGTGGGTAACTGCCTCGCGGGTTCGAATCCCGCCCTCTCCGCCATAAACATGCTCTTTTAGGTTATTTAAGTATTAAGTAACACTGTTAAAATTATGGCCGTGCTAGACGGGGAGCTAGCGGTTCCTTGTGACCTGCAAACCGCTTATGCAGGGTCGATCGCTTTTTGGAGGTTTTCGGACTTTTGTTACTTTTTAAGTAAGTGGTGTTGAAGACTGGGTCTCATGCAATAAGGCTATGTGAACCTGGTCAGATGCGGAAGCAAGCAGCCATAAGCATTTGTACTTATGTGCCGTGAGGTTGCCTGGTTGGAGCTAACTGCATGGAAAGTAAAAGGGAAAGAAAATCGAATTAAAGTGCACGGCCGTTTTTGCTAATTTAGGGAAGATATGTCATATATAGTTCTCTCGAGAAGATATCGACCAAAATCATTCAGTGAAATTGTCGGGCAAAAACATGTAGTTACTACATTGGTTAACGCACTTCAGGCAAACCGTGTTGCCCATGCTTATTTGTTTGCCGGCCCTAGAGGGGTTGGCAAGACATCTATGGCAAGGATACTCTCCAAGGCTCTTAATTGTCAAAAAGGCACTACCGATACCCCCTGCAATAAATGCTCTATATGTAATAGCATTACAAGTGGAAATGGCATTGATGTTCTGGAAATAGACGGGGCTTCCAACCGTGGCATAGATGAGATACGAAATATCAGGCAGAATGTGGGGTATGCCCCCGCCGCTTCAAGATATAAAATTTACATTATAGATGAGGTGCACATGTTGACGAAGGAAGCGTTCAATGCAATTTTGAAAACACTAGAGGAGCCTCCTGAACATGTAAAATTTATCTTTGCCACTACATCACCAAGCCGTGTACCTGATACTGTTCAGTCACGCTGCCAGAGGTTTGATTTTAAAAATATCTCCATACCTGATATTAGTGACAGGCTGGCACAGCTTTGCAAAACAGAGAATATTGCTGCAGAGGAAGAGGTACTCCAATCCATCGCGAAATATGCCAGGGGAGGATTGAGAGATTCCGAATCAATTTTAGACCAGCTTGCTTCCTTTTGTCATGAAAAAATAACGTTAAGAGACGTTTACGATATTTTTGGAGTCGTCAGCGAAGAGAAACTCTCAAGTTTAATTAATAGCTTTATTGAAAAAAATCCTGAATCCTCTATAGTAATATTTCATGATATCATCGATAGCGGAAAGGATATAGAGGGTTTTATTGACCAATTACTCCTTTATCTCCGCGATTTGCTCCTTGTTTCAGTGCGTAAAAAGGAACGTGATACTATAGAGACGGTATCAGGAGATATTGATCTCTTAAGAATGCAATCCTCATCATTTTCTCCTGATACTCTGATGTATATGTTTCAGATAATTTCTGAAGCTAAAACAAAAACACGGGATTTACTCCAACAGAAGATTTATCTGGAAGTTTTATTTGTAAAACTTGCTACCATGGAAGAATTAAGGCCATTAAGCTCCGTTTTAGATAAAATAGAAGGAATGAAAAAGATGTTCGAAGGTAACGAGGGGAATGTAGACAAAGTAGTATCCATAAGAGATGCAGATGTTAGAGTACCGGTAAAACCTGGGATACCAGAAAAACCTTCTCATGATTATGTCGCTTTGAATAAAAAGGTAAATCCTGATAACAGTTTTGCTGATACCTGGAAAAAAGTTATGATAGAGATCCTTGCAAAAAAAAAGACAACCTGGGCCCTATTACAGAATGCAAGGGTATTAAACATTGACGATAATGAAGCGATTGTAGAAGTCCCAAAAAATTACCTTATTCATAAAGAAAGGCTTGAAAAACCTGAAGAAAAGCGGATAATTGACGGTTGTCTGAAAAAAGTAACAGGAAAGAAGATTCGTGTTAGATTTGTTGTCTCAAAAAATGATATTAAGGTAGTTGATAATAAGAGAAGCAGTCATGGAGTAGTACAAGAAGGAAAAAACAAAAAATCGGATGATGATATAAAAAATGAGCCTATGGTAAAGAAAGCTATCGAGTTTTTTGATGGGTCAATTGTTAATGTAAGGGAGGAAAAGGGATGAAGGGAATGGGTAACATGGGCAACATGATGAAGCAAATGCAGAAACAGGCTGCAACCATGCAGAAACAAATGGAAACTATTCAGGCCGACCTTAAAGAGCGTATCATAGAAACAAGTTCTGGCGGCGGGATGGTAACAGTAAATGTAAATGGAAAGCAGGAGCTTTTATCTATAAAAATTGATAAGGAAGTTGTTGACCCTGAGGATGTCCAAATGTTAGAAGACCTTATATTAGCTGCAGTATCTCAAGGTATGAAAAAGTCTCAGGAAATGTATCAAGAGGAAATGGGAAAGATGACAGGCGGTATGAACATACCGGGATTACCAAATATGTTTTAATAAAACACTATATAAAAATGAAAACGTATCCTCATCGATGTTGAATCTCATGAAAGAACTGGGCAGGATGCCCGGTATAGGCCGGGGACAATAATATTCAAGAAGTGATCATTGCCACAAATCCGAATAGGGAAGGCGATGTTACCGCTATGTACATTCATGAACGTTTAGAACCTTTAGGGATTCAAGTAACACAACTGGCGAGAGGCATGCCATCGGGAAGTTATCTGGAATATGCAAATTCTGCAGTTATTGCCGATGCGATTCATGGTAAAAAATTAATGCAAAAAGATTAAAGTTTTTCAAGGTAACAATATATGAGAATAGATACCGTATTATCACCGCAACTTCGACAACAGATGAAACTGGCACCTCAGGTGATCCAGTCCATTGAGATACTCCAGCTGCCAATGTTGGCTTTAGTAGAACATGTACAGCAAGAACTGGTGGAGAATCCCGTCTTAGAAGAAGTGACTGATGATGAAAAAGATGAACAAAAAACAGATGAGCAAAAAACACTTGATGACACGCTTGCAGAAGGCAAAAACGAGGATGAAGAGAAGGAGGATGAAGAGTTTAAAAGGCTTGGAGAAATGGCAGATGATTGGGGTGACTACTTTTCTCAAACAAATATAAAAAGAAGTGATGGTGGAGAGGAACGAGATCGTAAACAGGAAGCATTAGAAAATACTGCCGCAGGATCAATATCACTTCAAGATTACCTTCTTGGACAGTTATCGATTATGGAGCTAGAGGATTCGCTTATGGCTATCTGTGAAAACATAGTCTTTAGCGTTAATGATATCGGATATCTGGCTTATCCTTTAGAAGAAATTACCGAACCAATGGAAATGCCGGTAAGCATTGAACAAGCGAATGAAGCCCTGGCCATTATACAAAGCATGGAACCGCTTGGCGTAGGAGCACGGAACCTGAAAGAATGTCTACTGCTGCAATTAGATACACGAGACTCTGATTATAATATCACTAAGGAATTAATCTCAAATCACCTTGAAGATGTTGAAACAAAGAAATATAAACTTATAGCAAAAAAGTTGGGATATAACCTGGAACTTATCAGGAAAGTTATAGAATTCATTAAGACGCTGAATCCCAAACCTGGCTCTCTTTTTGGCAACGAACGAATTCCTTATGTAACGCCGGAAGTCAAAGTGGATTGTGTGGACGGGAAATATGAAGTCACACTCATAGGAGACCATAATCTTCCACGCATTTATATAAGCTCGTTTTATAAAGACGTGCTTGTTGGTAAAGATCATGACCTGAACACAAGGCGCTATATTCGCAAAAAGATCGAATCTGCCAGATGGCTTATAGATGCTATTGAACAGAGAAAAGGAACACTGCACAAAGTGGCTGTCAAGATAGTAGAAATGCAAACGAAATTTTTTGAAGAAGGCACCCTCGGACTTCGTACTTTAAAGATGCAGGATGTTGCAGATGCTGTAGGGATACATGTATCAACGGTAAGCCGTGCTATAGCACATAAATATGCACAAACTCCTAAAGGAATTTTTGAGTTAAAATATTTCTTTACAGGAGGGTTTATGAATGCTGATGGTAATATGGAATCGTGGGAAGCAACAAGACAAAAATTGGCAAAAATTGTAAATGAAGAAAACAAATCACACCCCTTAAGCGACGAGGAAATTGCTTCTAAATTAAGAGAGATGGGTGGTGATATTGCAAGGAGAACAGTAACAAAATATAGAAGAAGCATGAAAATTCCTTCTTCAAGAAAAAGAAGAGAATGTTAAAAACTCACTAATTCCGTTTTACAAAAAAACATTGAAGTCAATTGAAATCATAAAAAAAACTATTATGTTTCTAATATTTATAGCGTGTGCTTCGGGATGCTATTCTTTTGACAAAAGTCACAATGCTGCTCAGAACCGTGCACTAAAGAAGGATTTAAGATTATTACATAAAGATGTCGATTCTTTTCTCGGCTCCCCAGACTCGTCAATGCTCAGTAAATGATAGAAACTACAGGTCCGGAAGAGGGCCATTCACATATAATATTTCCACCTTCCACATAATAGCTTAAAGCAAATCGCTAAAATATTCAATTCATAATAAATCGTAGTTTAAGGTTTTGTAATACGACCACTTACCTCTCATTGCAGAGTTATTTCAAAGGATATCTTTAATGTCACACGATTTTGATCTAATAATTAAGAATGGCATTCTTGTTGATGGGACAGGTAACGCCAAGAGAATTGCAGATATTGGGATTCGAGGCAAAAAAATTGTTTCTATCGGCAATATTATTAACCATCCGGATTCCGACTTTATTGATGCTACCGACTGTATTGTCGCACCGGGATTTATTGATATCCATTCACATAGTGATTTTTTCTGGTTAGTTAGCCCGGAAAGCGAAAGTAAAATTTACGACGGTGTTACCACAGAGATTTGTGGTAACTGTGGCATATCCGCATTCCCGTTAAAAGGCCAAGTACTTGAAAACAAAAAAAAAGGGTTCAGTAAATTTGGCTTGGATATTAATTGGCAAACTGCTGAGGATTTTTTTACCAGAGCAAATGAAGCAAAGAGTTCTATAAACAGGGGGTTTCTGGTTGGCCATGGCAACGTCCGCGCTTGTGTATTGGGATATGACGACCGGGAACCGGATAGTAATGAGCTTGTTAAAATGGAACAGGAATTACGAGATGCCATGGAATCAGGTGTTTTTGGTATGTCAAGCGGATTGGTTTATCCCCCGGGATGTTACGCGAAGACCGAAGAATTAATTACATTATGCAAAATAGTCAGGGAATATAATGGTATATATGCAACCCATATGAGAAATGAAGGGAACGAATTAGAAGCAGCTTTAAACGAAACTATAAATATTTCTAAGGAGAGCGGGGTAAAGAGTCAAGTCTCCCACATTAAGACATGGGGAGAAAAGAACTGGTGGAAAATAGATAAAATAGAAAGAATGCTTAAAGGTGCCAGGGCAGATGGTATTGATATCACATGTGATCGATACCCATATACCGCATCGGCAACTGATTTAGATATAATTTTGCCTGATTGGGTATATGAGGGAGGAACCGCCAAAGAGAAAAAAAGGCTCGGGGACCCTTTATGCAGAGAGCGTATTATCAAAGAAATGGAACAAGAAGGTGTAAGTAAGGAGTTTTGGGGAACCATAATGATTTCATCCGTGTTTAATAAAGACAAAAGAAGTTATGAAGGTAAAACGATTGCCGAGATTTCGACAACACTAAAAGTACCTCCTTTAGAATTTGTTCTTGACCTTCTCTATGAAGAAGATTGCAGAGTAAGTGTTATATTCTTTAATATGTCAGAAGAAAATCTTGCCAGGATCTTGAAATGGGATTTTGTAATGGTCGGTTCGGATAGCTCTCTTCGTTCTTTAAAAGGAGTCTTGAATTACGGAAAACCACATCCAAGAGGTTATGGTACTTTTTCCAGAGTAATTAGAAAATATGTTAATCAAACCTCCATTTTATCTATAGAAGACGCTATATATAAAATGACAGGGTTCCCCGCTCAAAAGCTGGGACTTGAAGACAGAGGCATCTTAAAGGAAGGATTTTTTGCCGATATAACTATTTTTGATCAGGAGACTATTGCAGAACAAGCAACCTTTACCGATCCGCATAATTATTCTATCGGAATCAAGCATGTCATAGTAAACGGTAAATTAACTATTAACAATGGCAAGCACAAAAGCGTTATGAATGGCGCTATTCTCAGAAAGTAGATTTTATACTCATTTCAAAATAGTTTTCGGATGGGTTTTACTGAAAAGTAAAAAAACCAAACCGGTTTTAGTTTAAACCAAAATACTTTATTAGCGAAACGAGGTTCGATTATCATATTGCTATTGATATTGAATTATAATACTATTTTAATGTGTTAAATCACTATTATATTTAATTGGGTTTTATACCTAAAAGGAGGTTTTCGTGTACAGGAAAAGATGGAATATCAGAAACTATTTTTTATCCCTTATAGTTTCACTATTTGCTTTATCATTAATCTTGGGTTCAGCGGGTAGTGCTAAAGCGGCGACAAGTGTAAGAGAATTAGAACAGTCTTTAATGAATGTTTCGGAAGATGTTAAACTGTCAGTTGTCTCCATCACAACGGTAAAAGTTTTCAAACATCCTGCCACGGGAGGATATCATGGTGATCAATATGGACGTGGCCATGGTGATGGACGTGGGCGTGGGCGTGGTGATGGACGTGGGCGTGGCAACGGGAGAGGCCCATTCGATGATTTTTTTGACAAATTTACGCCAAAACAACCGCCTAAGGGAGAGTTTAAATCACAGAGCCTTGGCTCCGGTGTAATAGTAAAAATTGATGGTGAAAAAGGATACATCCTGACCAATAACCATGTTGTTGCAGATACTGACGAATTAAAGGTCAGGCTCAGCGACAAGAGAGAATTTGATGCAGAAATTGTAGGTACAGACGAACAGACAGATTTAGCAGTGATTAAAATTGAAGGAAAGAATTTGGTAGCGGCAAAGATTGGAGACTCTGAAAAATTGAGGCAGGGGCAGTGGGCTATCGCTATCGGAAACCCTTTCGGTCTTACCCATACCGTTTCAGTTGGTGTTGTCAGCGCGATAGGCAGATCAGGCGTCGGCATCGCAAATTATGAGAATTTTATTCAAACCGACGCTGCGATCAATCCCGGAAACAGTGGAGGTCCATTACTGAATATTGATGGAGAGATTATAGGGATCAATACTGCAATTTTCACTCGTTCAGGTGGCTACCAGGGAATCGGATTTGCCATACCGGTAAACATGGCAAAAGCCGTACTCAGAGACTTGATTGATAAAGGAAAAGTTACTCGAGGCTGGTTAGGTGTCGCCATTCAGGATATAGACGCATCACTTGCAGAGCAATTTGGTGTAGAAGTTACTGAAGGAGTGTTGATAAGTGATGTACAGGATGGTTCCCCTGCCAAGGAAGCTGGCTTCGAAAGAGGCGATATTGTAATCGGATATGATAATAAGGAAATAAGTGATGTTAATCGTCTGCGTAACTTCGTCGCTCAAACCGAAGTCGGCAAGGAGATTAAAGTTAAAGTCCTGAGAAAAGAAAAGGAAACAATTTTAACCGTAAAAATAGGTGAGCAGCCATCAGATATGTTTGCTTCAGGTAAAACATCTATTGGTAATGATCTGGGCATATCAGTGCAAAACCTGACTGAAGAATTGGCTAAAAGCTTTGATTTTGAAGGTGAAACTGGCGTAGTTGTTACTGCTGTGGAACCAGACAGCCCTGCTGCTCAAGCTGATGTGAAAGAAGGAGATTTAATAAAGGAAGTTAATCGCAATAAAATTAATAATTTAGAAGAATTCAAAGGTACATTGAAGGGTACTGACAAAGGGAAAGATATTCTATTATTATTAAGAAGAGGTATGCATACACGTTTTGTGATAATTAAGAGTAAGTAGGAAAGTAGATTTTTCTAACTACGGAAGACGTTATTATCACAAAGGAAAATTTAAGCCTCGTTACCAGAGTACGGTAACGAGGCTAATTTTTTAGCTCAAGCTTGAGAGTCTTCAAAAAGAGGCGAGAGGCTTTGCAACCTTTTAACTATCGGTACAAGTTTTTCCAGAATGTAATCAACATCATCATCAGTATTGAATTTACTTAGACTAAACCTGATTGTACCTCTGCTGGTAACAGGAGGGATCCCCATCGCCTGCAAGACGTGAGATGGTTCTGCAGAGCCGGTTGTGCATGCAGATCCTGAAGAAGTCGCAATGCCTGCCATATCAAGCAGAAGCAGGGTCGCTTCCCCTTCTACATATTCGAAGCTTACGCTACTCGTATTGGGTAGGCGCTCACTGTTTTCTCCGCTTATTACCACATGAGTAAGTTGGTCTTTTATGCCCTTTTCCAGTTTATCCCTGAGACGCCGAACCTCTGTCTGTTCTTGTTTCACAAATCCTTCCGCTAATTCGCAAGCCTTGCCTAGCCCGATAATGTAAGGAACGTTTTCTGTTCCGCTCCTTCTATTATCCTCCTGATGACCACCAATAATCAAAGGATCAATCCTCACTCCTTTTCGTATGAATAAAACGCCAACACCTTTTGGTGCATGAAGCTTGTGCCCGGACATTGACAAAAGGTCAATATGGCTGTTTTTAAGATTTAAGGGGATCTTGCCAATTGCCTGGACTGCATCACAGTGAAAAAGGACCCCTTTTTCTTTGACTATTTTACCGATTTCTTCTATCGGAAATATCACACCTGTCTCATTATTTGCATGCATGATGGAAACAATAGCCGTATTATCTTTTATGGAATCTCTTAACTCATCCAGATCGAGCATTCCGTCCTTATTAACACCAAGCTCTGTTACTTCATAACCCTGCTTTCCAAAATATTTGCACACATTCAAAACGGCCGGATGTTCAACCTTGGTTGTAATGACGTGCTTTTTTTCAGGATGCGCTTCTAACGAACAATGTATGGCATAATTATTACTCTCTGTTCCACAACTCGTAAATACGATTTCAGATGTATCTGCACCCAGAATATTTGCCACTCTTTCCCTGGCAAGATCCATCTTGCTTGCGACCTGTCTACCAAAAGTATGTATACTCGAAGGGTTGCCATAAAATTCCTTAAAGTATGGCAGCATCTCTTCCAAGACTTCATCATCAACTCGTGTTGTCGCGTTATTATCTGCGTAAACTAACTTCATGCGTAATCTCCATTTTAATATAAATCGGTACGTCTATGTTCAAATAAAGGTATCTCTGTTCTTACCTCTTCCAGTAAATCTAAATCTATCTCCGCCAAAATCACATTTTCACTATCAATAGCTTTTGCAAGAACCCTTCCCCATGGATCCACTATCATGCTTTTTCCATAGCATGTTATATTATTTGGGCTGGTCCCTATCTGATTTGCAGCAACAACAAAAGCCTGATTTTCAATGGCACGAGCTTTAATCAAAGGTCCCCAGTGATATTCTCCGGTAGTTGCCGTAAATGCCGAGGGGATAAAAATAATTTTCGCCCCGTTTAACGCCAGAGACCGGTAAAGCTCGCAGAAACGTAAGTCATAGCAAATGCTCATTCCGACTTTTACGTTTCCCAAATTAGCGATAACTATTTTTTCACCTGCCACTACATTCTCTGATTCTTTATATCTTATCTTTTCTTGTATATCAACATCAAAAAGATGGATTTTTGAGTACTTTGCCACTATTTCACCATTTCGTCCAACTATTACGGATGTGTTATAGACCTTGTTCTTTCCGACCTTCTCAAATATACTCCCGCACACAATATAAATTCCGTGTGTTCGTGCTTTATCAGATAAAGCATTAATAGTATCACCCGGTATATCTTCTGCGTTTTCTACCATAACTTTTGTATGGCCGCAGCAGTTAAACATCTCCGGCAAGACGACAACATCTGCACCTTCTTTAACAGCATCATCGATAAACTTGCCAGCCAGTTTTACGTTTCCAGCTTTATCCTCATTTGAACAAAACTGGATAGCAGCAACGATGAATTTACGTCCTAACTCGTTTTTTGATTCAGTCATTTAATATACTAAAATAAGTAATTGACACTTATCATGTGCCAAAGTAGAATTTCAGACGTACAACATTAAAATATACGGTCTTTTTTTAATATTTCATTTTACCATAACCCAAAGCTTTCATATAATCTTTTCTTCTGCTCTCTGTGAGCTCAGTATAAGAATATTACAATTTATTTTTACCGTTTTTTGATGATATAAGAATGCTTAAAGAAAAAATAGGTTTTATCGGTGGGGGCAAGATGGGCGAGGCTCTGATGAAAGGGCTCCTCAGGGCAAAGCTGAGTTCTGCGGATAAAATTATCGTCAGTGACGTTGACACAAAACGTTGTCAAACCCTTGAAGATGAAACCGGAATAAAGACGACTCAGGAGAACAGAGAAGTAATAGCCAATTCTGATGTCATAATCCTTGCTATCAAACCTAACGTAATGGGCACTATCCTTGAAGAATTAAAAAGCGACATTACATCTGAACATTTAGTTGTCTCTATCGCGGCAGGAATTCCGTTGAGCTTTATGGAATCCTCTTTAAACGAGGGATGCAGGGCGATCAGGGTTATGCCAAACACACCGTGTCTTGTAGGCGAAACTGCTGCTGGGTATGCCCTTGGGAAAAATGCCACCCGGAATGATGGGGAACTCGTCGGCCAGATACTTAATGCTGTTGGTAAATCCTTTTTACTGGAAGAGAAATATCTCGATGCCGTTACGGGATTGAGCGGTAGCGGCCCAGCTTTCATTTATATGGTTATTGACGCGTTGGCTGATGGAGGAGTTAAGATGGGTCTGCCAAGAGAGATATCCAAGGAGCTTGCGGCACAAACTACCTTTGGCGCGGCAAAGATGGTGTTGGAGACGGGCATGCACATAGGCGAGCTCAAAGACTCTGTCACCTCTCCGGGAGGAACAACAATAGAAGGGCTTCACGCGTTGGAAAAAGGCGGTCTCACGAATGCCCTGATAAATGCCGTTGAAGTTGCGACAAAAAAATCAAAAAGGCTGGGCAAGGCATTTTCAAAACAGAAAAAATAATGCAAACATACCAATTGCTGAAGAACATAAGGAACCTTCTCTTCATCTTCGTTTCAATGGGCATAATAGTCACTGGAATGGAAAGTCCTTTGGCGGCATCAAACCGGGAAATAAGAAGCGTAAGAGACTCCTCTTTTAAGTCCTTCATAAAACAAGTCAATCAAAATTACGGCAAACAATACGCTTCACATGTAGAAGAACTTTTTCACGTACTTCTCAAAGAGGAAAAATTAGATCCCTCCGAAGCAGGGCCACACTTCATTGAATTTGATGTTCTAAAGATGAGAGAAACCGTTGGCACATATCAAACAGCAATAATTAAGGATGGCAATATGATGAGTGTCAGGGATAACTGTAAAATCTCCTTTACACCCAGAGAAAGATGCAACATATATATTTTCAAAATTGAAACGACAGGTAAGATATTCCCGCTATTCCCGAAAAAAGAGTTCAGCCAGCAGACAAACTCCTTATCACCTAACCTGACCTACTTTGTCCCTCCCATGAAGAAGTGGCTGCCCTTTGACAAAGGCTACGGAAAAGAAGTGATCATTCTGTCCGCATTCCTGAAAGGAAATTATGATATTGAAAGACTAATGAAATACTTTAATGCTTTCAGTACAGAAAATTTGCCCGCCAACAACGAAAAGGCCAAACCCGTAAAAGAGATCCCCATAATCAGCAAAGGTATAGTCGGCTTTAATAAAAGTGAAGAGAGAAAACTCCGACTGCCTTTTGATGAACTTACAACGTTTACGGCAACGGAATATATATGGAAAGACAGTAAATTTGTGAAAACACTGTGGTATAAACGCAAATGAAATAACTTGTAACCCGTTTTTCCTTGCTTTTACTATTTACTAAAGTATCGCCGCTAGTATACCCATTCCAAAATTGTTTTAGGTATTTGAACTAATTATTTGAACTAATTATTTGAAAATTTTCAGTCAACAAAGAGGATAAATCTTCCTTGTATCTTTTTATACGCCTAAAAAAAGATTTACATGCTTTTCTAAATTCATCAAATGTTCCATAGTATTCATTATAGAGGACTATCTTACGGAAATATTTCCAAAGCCTCTCTATTAAATTCAAATTTGGTGAATAGGTTGGTAAAAATACAAGCTCTATCTTCGACCTCCCCAAATACTCTTTCACCTTTTTTGACCTGTAATATCTTGCATTATCACATATCGTATAAATAACTTCTGCCTCCGGATGTCTTAATTCAACCTTTTTTAGCAATGATATTGTTGACTGTGCGTTTATAGAATCACTGTAATCAACTGCGATACTTAATCTCTCAATATCAATGGCAGCATTAATATTGAGCCTTTGCCGTCCTGTATTGCTCTTGATCTCTTTAACTTTTCCTTTTTTGATCCAACCATATGTGGCAACGCTGTTATGTTGCGGATGAGTACCATCCATAAAGTAAACAGGGTCATTAACCCCTTTGGTTTCCTTTAATTCATTGTAGAATTCTATAAACTCCTTCTGCGCTTCTGTATCTGCTTTTCCCGGTACTAACTTTGTCTTTTTGTATGAATAGTTCAATCGGTGAAGTAAATCGGTCATTCCACTAATACTATATGCTACTTTAAATGTCTGGCGACATACGATACTATGCCTTGTGTCCTCAGGTAAGTGGTTTCGTTGAGATGGCTATCTAATTGCTCTATCTCTGGTTTGAGTAACTTGCCACTATATCCCTTATAGTTATCATTCAAGAGCGCATTCAGTTTACCTGATTTATAGCGCTTCATATAATTCCTGATCGTTTCATCATCAAGCAAAAGAACTTCTGCAACTTCAATGATTGCCCATCCTGTACCAAGAAGTATAATCGCTTTTATACGGTCTGCATCTCGTTTTTTCTTAGCCGCTCTGTGTGCTCTTTTCAAGCTTGATATTTCAGCTTGTAATAGGGTAAACTCAGTCATAAAAGTATTATGACATATTGAAACTCATTTGTCTCGAGTATTTTCTAATTCCTTTTCGTGACCAGTATAACTTACGACCTACCAAGTTAATATACCACCAGATGATGGATACGCTTTTCACAAGTTAAATCCTCGATATTAATTTCGGATTTTGTGACGCTTGCGCAAATGTATCTTCATCCACTTCTGGCTTCAAGCGTTCTGCTTCTCTTGATATGAAAAAAAGGAGAAAGAACCAACGCCTTCCATGGCTATATCTCGGCCAAAATTGCATGCAATATGAATGTTGTACTTGCAATTTGCATGAAAATTCTATATATTTGGTATCATGATTGACAGAACTCTTGAAACCACACTCAAAGAACTCTCAACAAAATACCCTGTTGTTACGGTTACCGGTCCGCGGCAAAGCGGTAAGACAACGTTATGCCGCAAGGTATTCCCAAAAAAAGATTATGTAAACCTGGAAAACCTTGATATCCGGCAATTTGCCATAGAAGACCCGAGAGGTTTCTTGAGGAATTACCCGGAAGGCGCTATCCTTGACGAAATACAGCGTGCTCCGGATTTGCTTTCTTATATACAGTCAATTGTTGATGAGGCCAAAAAGGATGGATTATTTGTTCTTACGGGTAGTCAACAGTTTGAAGTTTCAAGTAAGATAAACCAGTCACTTGCCGGGCGGACCGCCTTGCTGAAGCTCCTCCCCTTCAGCATCGAAGAGTTATCAGGACATTACGATATCTCTTCGATAAACAGAATGGTAATAACCGGTTTTTATCCAAGAATCTATGATAAAAAACTGGATCCGACAACTGCTCTGGGAGACTATTTCGAAACTTATGTAGAACGTGATCTCCGCCTACTGGTAAATATTAAGGACTTGAATCTATTCCAGAAATTTGTCAGGCTTTGTGCCGGCAGGGTGGGTCAAATATTAAATCTCAAAAATCTTGCTAATGATGTAGGTATTTCTCATACCACTGCTCGCTCCTGGTTGACCCTGCTTGAAGCCAGTTATATTATTTTTTTACTGCAACCATACTATAGTAATATTTCCAAAAGATTGATAAAATCTCCCAAGTTATACTTTTATGACATTGGGCTGGCAAGTTACCTTATCGGACTTGAAAGTGAACTGCATGCAAGCAGAGATCCTTTGCGTGGAAATTTGTTCGAAAACATGGTAGTAATCGAGGCCTTAAAATACCGGCTACACCGTGGTAAACGAAACAACTTATGCTTTTATCGAGACAGCGGAGGAAATGAGGTGGATATGGTAGTCACCATGGGTTCCAATCTCTTTCCCGTAGAGATTAAGGCCGGCGAGACAGTAACAAATGATTTCTTTAAGGGGCTAAAGACTTTTAAAAAGACATTTCCGGCAAATACACCATTAAGTAGCGGTCTTATCTACGGCGGTGAATCGATTCAGATGAGAAGTGATGTGATGGTCTATCCTGTCACAGGAGTACACACAATGCTTGAATCAATAGAGAATGAATGAAAAACCGTTAAACAACCCTTCCTTAATTAAATATATGCCTAATAACTTTATTAAGCTCGCACCTTATTTAACTTTCTTGCTATTTGTTGTATCAGAACGCTAGTTTAAAACTATGCACTTTCAGTGCAAGGCTTTTAGCTATTATTTTTAGGGTCTAGACTAGAACATCACACAGAAGCCATACATTGTTTGCCTTTGCCTTACAGCGTATAAAGTTCTTTACGATTAAAATGCTTATAATTTTACGTTTGAATAGAGGACTTTCAGTCCAGAGTGGTTTCGTTAAATAACGAAGAACTACATCCGAAATTTTTTTAATGCTCTATTTATCTTCTGCTCCCTCTTAACTCTTTTTCCCTTGATTTACGCAAAATTTAACGTTACCCTCGAGTTTCAAGCCTTAAGATATGATTGTCGTATTTTTCGTAACATATTCTGATAGTATACCGCCGTATTAAACGTAAAGAGATGACTTTTAACTGAAGGGATTAAACAGATTAAAACAGATAGCCATAAAGATGTTGGGAAGAATGGCCCTTCAATACTTGCCTGGGTAAGAATTGTCTCTTTCGTTTATATCCTTCTCCTGGGAGTCGGCATAATCAGTGCCGGCTTCTCTTGCGCGGCAGGTGGAAAAGAGGGCGCGGAGAGAATCTTTGCTTTTGCCACCAATCCTTTCATGGGACTGATCATGGGTATCTTTGCCACTGCACTGATCCAGTCTTCCAGCACAATTACTTCGGTGATTGTAGGAATGGTTGCCGGTGGTTTGCCGATCTCAATTGCCGTCCCGATGATCATGGGCGCCAACATTGGTACCACGATTACTAATACTATTGTCAGCCTTGGACACGCACGGCACAAAGACGAATTTAGACGAGCGTTTGCCGCTGCCACGATCCATGACTATTTCAATCTGTTGAGTGTAGTCATATTCCTTCCGCTGGAGGTAGCTTTTGGTTTACTGGAAAAATGCGGAGCCTTACTGACATCGTTGATTGCCGGAACCGGTCCGATGAGTACCCATCATTTGAACTTCATGAAACCTATCACAGAACCTATAGTCCGGTTCACGTTTAATCTTGTCCACCTCCTGCACATTAATGATATTTTCATTGGAATTATTCTAGTGTCCATAGGACTTGCCCTGATTGTAGGGTCAATCACTTATATCGGCAGACTTATGAAAATAATCATGGTGGGAAGAGCGAAAAAAATTCTTCATGCTGCCATTGGCCGTGGACCTATTACAGGAATTGCTTCCGGAACTGCTGTTACCATGATTGTTCAATCCTCCTCCACCACAACCAGTCTGATCGTCCCGCTGGTTGGCAGTGGAGTATTCGATATCAGAAAAGTATACCCTTTCACCCTGGGTGCCAATATTGGGACCTGTGTAACCGCCTTGTTAGCGGCAACCGCAATTACCGGCCCACTGGCCTCTGCAGCGCTCCAGATCGCTTTTGTTCATTTACTCTACAATATAATCGGCGTTATTGTTATTTATAGTATTCCTCACCTCCGGGAACTTCCACTCAAAGCTGCTGAAATATTTGCCGCAATTGCCAGCGAACGAAAGTCGTTAGCATTTGCTTATATAGTTACTGTCTTCTTCATCATACCAGGCGCGTTCATGGGTATAGCAATCCTTAAATTACCGACACATTGAAATTCATCTGACATGAAACAGGCATATACAACAGCACTTATTTATCAGTCGTTATCGCCTCATACTTCATCATTAATATACTTGTTGTTACCTCTGAAACCCGAACACGATTATCAATCCGAAATCCCACGATCCACATCGGCTGCCCATTCATAGTTACTATTGGGACGGTGTCCCGCTCCATCACGGGAACTTTATGATCTATAAAAAAATCTTTTATCTTCTTAACCCCCTGTGAGCCTAATGGCCAAAACCGATCTCCCTGCCTTCTCGTCCTAACCATAAGCGGCATATTAATCTTGCCAAAATCTACAGTTTCTTCATACTTTGTCTTGTTTCGTTTGAACTCTTCCAGTAAGCCATTTTTTATTTCTCTGACCTCTGTTTTTATCCTGTAGTTCATATCAACCAGTTCTGTTTCTCCCGGTACTTTTATTTCCGTTTCACTTAAAACAGGGCCTTCTTCCGCACAATATTTGTTCTTTGAGAGACACAACTCGTTTCTCTCGATCCTGACATTCAGGTACTCTTTAACAATATTATTTACCAATATTTTCTTAGAATTAAGCATGTTTAAAATATTTTTATAATTTCTATAACTTAGTTTCTTGAGAGGAATATTTAACCGGACGATTGCTTCTTTAATAATCATCTGTTGTAAAATTTGCGGTGATTCTTTTAATTTGTCTATATCCAAGACTATATTATCTACATGTAACGGTGCCTCTGTTTTCACCTCTTTATTCATCAAAACATCTTCGAATAAAACTTTTGCTTCTGCCTCCAGGCAATCACGATTTTGTACTGCTGTTTCACCTAACGTCACCAGGGACGTTTTTATCTTTGCATTGTAATTTTCTTCAAGATGTGGAATGAGCTCTATTCTAATCCTGTTTCTTAGTTTATCTTTTTCAATATTTGTCGAATCAATCCTGTAAGTGAGGTTCTCCTCTTCCAGATAAGCGATGATATCCTTACGCCATGTAAATAACAGGGGACGAACGAGACTAATTGTTGAAATCGGTGTAAGTTTTCGCTTTGGCCGTATGCCACCTACGCCTGTAATACCGGTACCTCGGATTATTCTATGCAGAATAGTTTCAGCATTGTCATCGGCATTGTGACCCACCGCGATGACATTAGCACCCACCGTTTCCGCTGCACTCTCAAAAAATTTATATCTTTCATCCCGCGCCGCCTCTTCCAGTGATATCTTACGCTTCCTTGCAATTTCTCTAATATCCCTTTTTTCAGAAATGAGTGACACGTCATACTTTTCCACAAGAGTGCTTACAAATTGTTCATCTCCATCTGATTCTCTACCTCTGATTGAATGATTTAAATGTGCGACAAAAATTTCAGAATAAGGAGGATTTATTCGATTTATATTATAAATAAGGCTCAACAGAGCAACCGAATCCGGCCCACCGGAAACACCTAATAAAACCCTGTCATTCACATTGAAAAGATTGTATTCCCTGATCACGTCAGCAACCTGTTTTCTCAATATCAACATGACAAAACTATATCCCTCCCCGTTAAGCAAGTCAAGAGTAGAAAATATTTGACATCGGTTGGATGTTCAGTAGAATTAACTTGTGGATTTATTTATTTTGGCATCCCGCCTTTGGATCAGATCATTATAATGGAAGATATTAAAAGCAGGCTTAAATTATTAGAAACTGACCTGAAAAAACTGGAAAACAGGTTGAAAAAAGGGTTGGTAACAGGAACAATAAAAGACTGGGAGCACATTTTGCACCAGACCAGAAAGATTGAAGAGTTAGCAATTTCGCAAATAGCAATTCTAAAACTTCAGGATAAAAAAACCACGTGATCATAAAAGGGGGGAATGCGGTGAGTAAAAAGCGCTCTAGATATCTGTTCATATTCACAGCTCCTATAATATTTATTGGATTAGTCAACTCAGGATGTTTCCAGTTAAACAAGGGTTCTTTATGGAAAGGCCAAAGTAAAAGTATCAGTAAGGAAGAAAGAATTGATACGCTGGAAGAAAAGGTGGAAACTTTATCCTATAGTTTAGGAACCCTGACTACAGAAAATTATGAATTAAAGAAAAACTTTAGTGAACTGGAAGCAGTCAAGAGCCAGTTAAATAAAGAGTACACACAAATAAAGAGCAAACAGGACGCCCTCGATAAAACACAAGCATCAAATAGCATCACACGTAACCATCTAAAAGGAGAATTAGCAGAAACAAAAATTGCACTGGAAAAAATCAAGAGGCAACTGGTGCAAATGGAATCAGAGAAAAGCAGCCTCAGGGCAAAACTTGAAATACTGGAAGCAACTCGTGAGGCCAACACACAAACAGAAGAAGCCGTTGATAAGACCGCAAATATTAAGACAGAAAAGAGCCATACAGATCAAAGCAGAAAAGGCCTGATAAAGGAAACACAAGAAAAACGTAAATTATCTCTAGTCGAAGATCTATTAGATAAAGCAATTCGTTTATATAGAGAAGAACATTTTGAAGATGCAATAGAAAAATGGGAAGAGGTTCTGGTGCTTGACCCCAGCAAGCTGGAAGCAAAATTTAACATTGAAATTGCACAAGACAGGATTAAGGAAAAACAAATACAGAAAGATTTAGAAAAAACCCACATCCAGAAAAACAGGTGAGGCATGAGACGGTTGAATAAATTGGAGGACGTTGACTTTTGAAATGGAAAGGTAAAGCAATTGGCGCGGGCTTAGGATTTCTTTTCGGTGGCCCTTTTGGGGCAATCCTTGGCACAATGACAGGAGATTTTTTTGATAAGACCACTCTGAAACGAATACCCATAGGAGGGCCTTCGAGTAATCAGGAAAGATCCTTAAGTTTCATAACGCACTTAGTTGGAATACTTATGTCGATTGCCAAGGCAGATGGGCGTGTAAGCACACAGGAAGTTAATGTCATAGAAAGGGCATTCGTAAGTTTTGGTTTTAAGGGAGAAGACTTAAGTTTTATCAGAAATTTAATAAACCAGACTTCCCGAGTAGACCTGGACTTACGGGCAGTGTGCTATGAATTCAAACAGTATTCCAGTTACGAAGAGAGGCTATCTTTATTGCGGATTGTCTATCTGGTTGCGTTTGCCGATAAGGAATTACATCCAAATGAAGAAAGGATGATAAATGATATAATCGGATTTGTAGAGATCAATACGGACGATGCATTCGAGATACGAGGAGAATTTTGCAGCGATAGTGACAAACACTATCAAATCTTAAATATTACCAGAAACTCTTCTGTGGAAGATGTTAAAAAATCATACAGACTTCTCTCTAAAAAGTATCATCCAGATAGAGTCTCTCACCTGGGAGATGAATTTGCTAAGCTCGCCAGCGAGAAGTTCCAGATAATTAACAAAGCTTACGAAGAGATAAAAAAGGAAAAAAGATTTTAATACAAAGGAAAAATAAATGTTTAAAAAAATAATTCTTGTTTTGGCTTTTTTTACCATAATACTTCTGGTGGGTAAAACCGCCTATTGTGTATCTCTGGATTTAACACCCAATCAGATAAATGAAGCAATCGAATATGGAAAGAAGAACAAACGGCTAAGCCCTACAAATTTTGCCGAGCCCTGGGTTGTCCATCTTGATGATGAAAAAAGTGGTTGGGCTACTTTGTGGACACCTTATCACAATGTCGCTTTTAAAGCAAAGAAAGCGACTGTTGAAAAACGCGAACTATCTGAAGGTGAGATATTAAGGGCTTTACATTTCAAAGAAAGCCTGACTTTTGTTGTATCCGTTTTTGGTGAATATATGGAATTTGCAAAGGGTTATAACGCCATTCTTTATTCCGAAGATAAACCGATATATCCGATGTATTCATTTTTGCCTGATTATGCGGAGCCCAGCCGTTTTTACCCGGAAATACCTGCATATGTAGCGGGATGTGTATACAAGTTCCCGGTTGAAAATCTTAACCAGAGCTCAGCGTTAAAATTATTAATTACCTCTCCGGACGGGAAAGAATTAGAGTTTCCTTTCGATCTGGTTAAGATAAAATAATTTACAAAGACGGCTTTTTACTTAGGAATGAATGGCGGTAAGAGTATCAACTCTTTTTTCCTGCTTATGAGGAATGCTCTTGCGTGTCATACCTTTTAATATCAGAATCAACCATTATTCTTATTAATTCTTCAAATTCAACCTTTGGTTGCCATTTTAGCATTTCCCTTGCTTTACTTGAGTCTCCCATAAGCAAATCTACTTCTGCAGGCCTGACAAACTTCGGGTCAATAACAACATAATCTTTCCAATCCAAACCAGCGTGTGTAAAGGCAATTTCTACCAACTCTTCTATAGAATGGGTTTCACCTGTTGATATAACAAAGTCTTCAGGTTCATTCTGCTGAAGCATTAACCACATGACTTCCACATAATCACCGGCAAACCCCCAGTCACGTTTTGCATCAAGGTTCCCCATTTTCAATTCTTTTGACAAGCCCAACTTAATTCTGGCCACAGCATCCGAGACTTTTCTGGTAACAAACTCCAGTCCCCTCCTTGGGGATTCGTGATTAAAAAGAATACCGGAACAACAATACATATCGTAACTCTCTCTATAATTTACCGTAATCCAATGTGCATATAACTTTGCAACTCCGTAAGGACTTCTTGGATAGAATCGTGTTTGTTCATTCTGCGGTACTTCTGCTACCTTGCCAAACATCTCACTGGTAGATGCCTGATAGAAACGAATATTTCTGTTTACCAGCCTTATCGCTTCTAATAGTCTGGTAGCTCCTAGTGCTGTAAATTCGCCTGTCAAAACCGGTTTGTCCCAAGTTGCAGGAACAAATGATTGACCTGCTAAATTGTAAATTTCATCCGGCCGGCTTCCTTCTATTGCCTCTATTAAAGAGTTTTGATCGAGCAGATCACCGTGAATAAGCTTTATGTCATCCTGAATATGTTTAATTCTTTCGAGATTACTTGTACTGCTACGACGAACGGTACCATAAACCTCGTAATCTTTTTTTAGCAGTAGCTCAGCTAAATAGGAACCATCCTGTCCTGCAACACCAGTTATTAAAGCCGTTTTCATTTCTTATTAATAAAAAAATCAGGTACAAAAACTGTAACACCTTGCCAGATGTATTAAATCACTACCAGTTGCTGTCTCCTATATTACTATAGCTCATTAAGAATAGCACGGCATAAATCTGTGAGAGAATCATCTCTTGCCCCCATAACCAGTACGCTGTCATGTGGGACTGCTCTCTGCTTAACTTCTGCTACAATGCCGTCTCTATCCGGTACAAAAAAAGCATTTACGCCTCCGTCTTTTAACTCCTTAATAATATCCTTTGACGATATTCTTTTGCTTGCAGTTCCACCCGCGTAAAATATTTCCGGCATAAGTAAAGTATCAGACGGTAATATCTTTTCTGCAAAAGCGGACACTAACTCTTCTCTCAAAAATTCTGTTGGCCCATAACCGTGCGGCTGAAATACGACTATCAACCTTTCGCTGATTAACCTTACGGTGTCAATTGCCGCCTGGATTTTTCTCGGGTTATGTGCATAATCATCTATCACTTTTATTCCATTTGCCTCACCGATAACTTCCATTCGTCTTTTGGTACCTTTAAATGTTTTCAGTGCCTTCTTTGTCTCCAGATTTGATACACCTTCTGTCTCTGCTACGGCTATCGCAGCGAGCGCGTTATAAACATTATATAGGCCCGGAACATTTATCTCGAAATCATTATCCTTTATCTTAAACCTTGAGCCAAAGGGGTTACAGGAAACTTGAGAAGCACAGACGTCTGAACTGCTACCTTCTCCGAACGTAATAATTTTTGCAGAACTATTATTAATTTTCATAAAAGGAGAGCAATTTTCATTAATTATTACGGTATCTGATGTGTTTTCGGCAAATTTACTGAATAACTCTCCAAGTTCTTCTACTGTCTTGTGGTCTTTAGATATGTTTGTTATAACTGAAACCTTTGGCATGTACTTTATTAGGCTACCATCACTCTCATCTGCTTCAATCACAACGGTTTCTGAACGACCAAACCTTGAGTTACCCAATGACGTATCTGTGATAAAGTTTTTTACATACCCACCACCCACAACAGTTGGATCACGACCGGCCTCATCAAGTATCCACGATGTCATTCCGCATACAGTAGTCTTGCCATTGCTTCCACCTATGGCAATCCCATGTTTATTGTTGAAAAGACTTCCAAGTAAGTCAGATCTTTTGATAGTTTGAATGTTCTGCTGCGTCGCAACCCTCAGATCAGAATTGTCTTCTTCTACCGCACTGGAAATAACTACAAAGTCAGTCTCTTTAGAGACACCTGTTCCATCCTGTGGAGAAAGCTTGATACCCTGAGATACCAATTTATGAAAAACTTCCGGGGTTTGTTTTTTATCGTTTCTTCTGTCTGAACCTCCTACAAAGTGTCCCAGTGATTTAATAATCTGTGCAAGAGCACTCATACCAATCCCGCCAATCCCCACAAAATGATATCTCAAACTTCTCTTTGTATCAAACATTCAACTATAAAATACTAATACTTTTAAACCTTACCGATAAAATAAGTTCAATCTTAACCGCTTATCAATTCCTGAAAAAAACTTTTCCCGTTATCACATTTTAATTTCAATAATGCCTCTGAAATAGTGGCCCCGACATCCGCAAATGATTTACGAATACCAAGTGACCGAGGCTTATTTAATTGCTTTCCAAAAACCAGTAGAGGAACATACTCACGAGAATGATCTGTGCCTGGTGTCGTCGGATCACATCCATGATCGGCCGTAATTATGAGAATGTCTCCTGCGCTTAATGCATCAACAAGTACCGGCAAACTATGATCAAAGGATTCCAGTGCGCCAGCATAGCCTTCCGGGTCATTCCTGTGGCCATATTTCATGTCGAAGTCAATCAGGTTCGTAAAAACGATGCCTTTAAAATTCTCCTTAATACACTCTATTGTATTTAGAATACCTTCGTGATTATTAGTTGCGTGTATTTCCCTTGTCAATCCCCTATGTGCAAATATATCACCTATCTTACCAACACCAACAACTTCATACCCACTTCTTACGGTCCTATCTAACAGTGTATCTTCTGGCGGCGGTACTGAAAAGTCTCTCCGTCTCTCTGTCCGTGTGTATATACCGGTTTCTACTATAAATGGCCTGGCAATAACTCGGCCGACATTGTGTTCTCCCTTTAATATCTCTCTGGCACGTTCACACATTTCATATAATGATTCGACCGGTATAACATCCTCACAAGCAGCTATCTGGAAAACACTATCAGCTGATGTATATACAATTGGACAACCCGTTTTAATATGTTCAGCACCCAGCTCCTGTATTATTTCTGTTCCCGATGCCGTTTTGTTGCCTAATATAGATAGGCCAGTAGATTTGGTGAATTGTTCAATAACCTCATCGGGAAAACCATTGGGGTAGGTTGGAAAAGGTTTGTCTGTTATAACACCCATAATCTCCCAGTGACCAGAAGTAGTGTCTTTGGCTGCTGATGTTTCAGCCATCTTGCCATAAAAAGCCTTCTCGTCAACATCCTTAGAAACGCCCATAATATCGTCAATCTTGCCAATACCAAAGCTTTCCAGATTAGGGATGTTTAGGCCTCCAACTGCTTTGGCAGTATTTACGAGCGTGTTACTGCCTTCATCCCCGAATTTATGAGCGTCCGGCGATGCGCCAATCCCAACACTATCAAGAACGATAACAATTATTTTGTTCGCCATTTCATTACTGATTCTAAATTATTTATGTTTTACTACTATAAATCTTTAATCTAGTGCTTGCTTGATCAAACGAACTTACAGGTTGTTTGTGTATGGTTTTATAACAATTCTGTTTTGCGCAAACAGCTCTGGTCGCCTGGGCTAAACGATAAAAAAGTTATGAAATTGGGTATGTAGTAGAGAAATGCACCATCTCGTCAGGGATTATTATCTTTATATTATTTGAGCTTAACTAAAAGCCCTTTGAAGTAAGCCAAGACCAAAAAATAAAATGATTGGAGAGATATCTATTCCTCCTATAGATGGAATTATACGCCGAACAGGCTCAAGAACGGGTTCTGTTATTTTATAAAGAAATACTGCAGCAGAATTATTGGGATTATGGGGAATCCAGGTTAAGATAATTCTTACAAGGAGTACCATCTTGTAAAGTCCTAAAATTTGTCCAACGAATGCGAGTTCCATGGAAGATATCCAAATGTTAAGGAAAATTTATTAGCTTAAAAGCTGCCGAATACTAACAGTTAATATTATTCATAGCAACAAAAAATTTATCATAAGCAATCAAAAATAGAGAAGAAGTCATCTTTTGGTATGTGCCATATACCTATTTCTTGAAATTATCATATTAAATTGATAGAATCCATTCTAAACTATTATGAAAAAAATAATTAATAGCAACGAGTTGAGTATTAAGTCTACAACGAAGACCATAATTAACGAAATAAACTATGTTCTGGGCGGAATCAAGGAAGATGAGTTTAAAAAGTTTATCACTGCTATCGGTTCGTCCAAGAATATCTTTGTAACTGGCCAAGGGCGTTCCGGATTGGTTGCCAGAACCTTTGCAATGCGTCTGACACATATAGGGTTCTCATGCCATGTGGTCGGCGACACAACAACACCAAATATTGACGAAGGTGACATGCTTATTGCATGTAGTAGTTCAGGTGCAACCTCTATTACGTGTCATATTGCCGGACTCGCAAAACGTCTGAATGCTTTGGTTGTTGTAATTACAGCACATCCTGGCTCTGAATTATCTGACTATGCAGGCTTAACTATTGAAATACCGGCAAGTGATACTGATCAGGTTATACAATCTCAACTAACAGCACAATTTCGGAGCACACTGTTTGAGCAGGCGTGTCTTGTATACCTTGACGCAGTGATTTTATCACTTGTACGATTGCTGAACAGAGAAGAAGTTGAAATGATGAAAAGGCATGCTAATCTGGAATAGAATTATATAAATATAATGAAATTAATTGTCCAAAAATTCGGTGGAACATCTGTCGCAGATGCAACACGTATGAAAGCTGCAGCCAAAAAAGCTGTAGAATCGCACTCTGCGGGTAACAAAACGGTTGTTGTGGTTTCCGCACAGGGTAAAATGACCGATGAGCTATTAAAACTGGCCTATGAAATTAATGACGAACCTTCCTCACGTGAATTAGATTCACTACTTTCTACAGGTGAGCAGATGTCAAGCGCACTTATGGCAATGGCCATTCACTCTTTAGGTGCACCTGCTGTTTCCTTTACAGGAAGACAAATCGGAATAACAACCGACAGCTTTCATACAAAAGCAAGAATCGTTAATATAAATGATGATAGAATATTAGAAGAATTGTCTAAAAACAAAATAGTAGTAGTTGCCGGATATCAGGGCGTAGATGAAAATGATAATATAACAACCCTTGGACGTGGAGGTTCTGATACCAGCGCCGTAGCGTTGGCTGCTTTACTCAAGGCAGACATGTGTGATATCTATACCGACGTTGATGGAATTTACACTGCCGATCCACGAACCGTTCCCAATGCAAGAAGATTAAATAAAATATCCTATGATGAAATACTAGAACTGGCAAGCATGGGAGCACAGGTTGTTCATGTACGCTCAATTGAATTTGCGAAAAAATACAATGTCCCAATCCGGGTAAGACCCAGCTTTAATAATGGCACAGGAACCCTTATATGCAAAGAGGTAAGAGAAATGGAAAATATCGTTGTCAGTGGAGCAACCGTATCAAAAAATGATGCAAAAATAACTATAGTCGGAGTGTCTGATGAGCCAGGACAAGCAGCCAACATCTTCCACGAGCTCGCCAAAGAAAAAATAAATGTAGATATGATTATTCAGAATGTCAGCGCCCATGGACTGACAGATTTAACGTTTACTGTTGATAAAGACGATCTGGCACTTGCCCTGGAAACAACAAAAATAACAAAAGGAGAAATCAAGGCAAAAGAGATCGTTGCTGATGGCAAAATAGCAAAACTCTCTGTTGTGGGTATAGGTATGAGGTCTCACTGTGGGATAGCAGAAAAAATGTTTAAAACATTATCTGACGAAAAAATAAACATACAAATGATCAGTACATCAGAGATAAAAATCTCTTGTGTTATAGAGGAAAATCAGGCGGAAAAAGCTTTAAATGCAGTGCATAACGCTTTCGATTTAGATAAAGAACGGTAGATCACAAGCGCAGAAGGCTTTTGTTTTTATTTCTGCAGGACATTCCTGAAATACTCTATGGTTTTTTTCAGTCCTTCTTCACGTGAAACTTTCGGCTCCCAATTGAGCAGTTTCTTTGCTTTTGATATATCCGGTTGTCTGCACTTAGGATCATCGACAGGCAGGGGCTTAAAGGCAATTTCGCTTTTGCTCCCTGTCATACTAATTATTTCTTTTGCAAAATCCAGCAACGTTATCTCAGTCGGATTCCCAATATTTACCGGATCATTAACATCTGAATCCAACAATCGGTAAATCCCTTCCACCAAATCTGAAACATAACAAAAACTTCGTGTCTGTGACCCATCGCCAAAGACCGTCAAATCTTCTCCGTTAATTGCCTGTGAAATGAAAGCAGGTAACGCTCTCCCATCGTTTACTCTCATTCTTGGACCATAGGTATTAAATATTCTCACAATCCTCGTATCAACACCATGGCTCCTGTGATATGCCATTACCATTGCCTCTGCAAATCTCTTTGCTTCGTCATAGACACCCCTCGGCCCTATAGGGTTTACATTTCCCCAGTAGTCCTCCTTTTGTGGATGAACAAGAGGATCGCCGTAAACCTCAGATGTTGACGCCAGGAAAAATTTTGCTTTTTTGAGTTTTGCAACCCCAATTGCATTCAACGTTCCCAATGAACCAACTTTTAGTGTTTGTATCGGCAATTTTAGATAATCTAAAGGGCTTGCTGGTGATGCAAAATGAAGGACGTTGTCTATATCCCCTCCGACATAAATATACTCACTAACATTATGTTTAATAAACTTAAATTTTGGATTACCAATACAGTGCTCAATATTTTGAGCAGAACCGGTTAATAAATTATCAATGCAAATTACATCGTGTCCTCTTTCGAGCAAATAATCGCATAGATGTGAACCAAGGAATCCAGCACCACCTGTAATAACAGTACGCATATTCTTATCCTAACAAAATTACAATTAAAAATTCTTAATATATTTTCAGTAATTCTACTACGTTCTTGCAACAGTGCAAGAATAAAAGTCTCTTCAATATAAATATACATAAAGCTGTGTCTATCTGATATTACTATCTGTTGACAAACAAAACTGCTTTGCTAAAATTATATTAACAGTCGTTTTATATACAAATGGTATTCAGTTTTTAACGAGGAGCTGGAGATAATTGAAGTTTACTAAAATGCATGGGATTGGAAATGACTATGTGTATGTCAACTGTTTTGAAGAAAATGTAAAAAATCCTTCTGAATTGTCAATCGTAATAAGTGACAGACATTTTGGTATCGGTAGCGATGGATTGATACTAATAATGCCATCACAAGTTGCAGATGCCAAAATGCGTATTTTTAATGCTGATGGTAGCGAAGCACAGATGTGTGGCAATGGTATCAGATGTGTTGCTAAATATATGTATGAATACGGATTAAAAAAAAGTGATCGGATGACAATCGAAACCGGCGCAGGATTAAAGACTATAGAACTGACAACCAAAAATGGAAATGTTACACAGATAAGGGTTGAAATGGGAACCCCGGAGTTACTGAGAAACGAGATACCAATGCTTGGTGATAACATACAGGTAATTAATGAGCCTCTTCAGGTTAATAATACTATTTTAAACATTACCTGTGTTTCCATGGGTAATCCTCACTGCATAACATTTGTTGATGATATTGATTCAATAGATTTAAACGTTACTGGCAAAGCAATCGAAAACCACGAACTTTTTCCTGAAAGAATTAATGCCCACTTTGTACAACAGATATCTGCTAACAAGGTTAAAATGCGCACTTGGGAAAGAGGTTCTGGAGAAACACTCGCATGTGGTACAGGAGCTGTCGCTACCGGTGTTGCGTGTGTGCTGAATAACCTGACAGAAAGAATCATAAACACTCAGCTTCCGGGAGGAGAATTAACAGTAGAATGGACAGATGATACTAAAACGTTTATGACTGGTCCCGCAGAAATTGTCTTTACGGGACAGTGGGATGAGGACAGGTCACCATAGTTAAATTCTCACTATTTCAAACGTTTTAGTAAAGTGTAATTCACCGTTTGTGTTTAATTGTTAAATCAAGAGTTTATACCTGCTATATATCTAGGTTTTTAACATCCAATGCATGTGTTTCAATGTATTCCCGTCTTCGCTGAACATCCTTTCCAGACAACGTGCTGAATATTTCATCAGCCTTTATAGCATCTTCAATTTTTACTTTCAATAAGGTCCTTGACGAAGAATCCATCGTAGTTAACGCTAATTCCTCTGCATTCATCTCTCCAAGACCCTTATATCTTTGAATGTCGAGGCCCTTCTTTCCAATCTCTTTTATATTTGGCAGAAGCTCTCCCAATGAGTATATGTCTAACTCTGTATGATCACATATCAGTTTAGCTCGAGGAAGTTCATTCTCTTCCAACCCTTTAAAAAAGTCTTCCGCTTTAAACCCCTCTTTCTCTACCATCCTCACCGTATTCTCTATTTCTACGCTTTCGTGAAATTCCTGTACCTCTATTGCGTCTTTACAACCCTCACCCTTTTCTTCATCGACGTCACTTATTTCAACACTATTTCCTTTTTTCTCCTGCTGCTGCTTTACTAATCGACTCAATTCATCATCAGTATACATATATTGTTCTTGTCCATTATAAGCAACTCTATACCTTGGGTAACTTCCCTCGCGTCTATTTTCCAAATATTCCTTGAAGGAAGGACATATTTTACTCTGTTGTTTCTTTTTCATAAAGTGCAAGCTATATTCTTCCATTTTTTCTAAAAGACCCAGAAATTTTTTCAATTTATCACCGGACAATTTTATAGGTTCTTTTTCACATGTCTCAACAACTGCCTCATCGGTACCAAGGCTTACCAAAGAATCTTGCAATTCTTTATCTCCGTATACATACTCCTGTCTTTTTTTCCTTTTAATCTTATATAGCGGTGGTTGCGCAATAAAAATGTTTCCTCGGTAAATTAACTCAGGCATTTGTCTAAAGAAAAATGTTAACAACAACGTACGAATATGCGCACCATCAATGTCTGCATCTGTCATTATGACTATTTTTCCATACCTTAGTTTTTCTGGATCAAACTCATCGATACCTATGCCTGTACCAAGAGCACTTATGAGTGTTCTTATCTCCTCATTATTGAGCATTTTTTCCACCCTTGCTTTTTCAACATTCAGTATCACTCCTTTAAGCGGTAGAATAGCCTGGTGTCTTCTGTCTCTACCTTGCTTTGCTGTTCCACCTGCGGATATACCTTCTACTATAAACAATTCTGTAGACTCTACATCATCACTGGAACAATCTGCAAGTTTCCCTGGTAAATCCGACCCCGAAAGAACACCCTTTCTTCTTGTCAACTCCCTCGCTTTTCTGGCTGCCTCCCTCGCCCTTGAAGCATCCAGCACTTTATTAACCATAGCTCTGGCAGATTTTGGATTTTCCTCACAATATGTACTCAAATGCTCATTTGCCAATGCTTCCACCAGTCCCTGAACATCTCTATTTCCCAGTTTTGTTTTTGTTTGTCCTTCAAATTGTGGTTCCGGAACTTTTACACTGATTATTGCAGTAAGTCCTTCTCTGTAATCATCCCCTGTTGGAGCTTTACCGTCCTTCAAAAGCTTGGCATTCTTTGCATACATATTTAATGTTCTTGTCAATGCTGTCCTGAAGCCGCTTAAATGCGTTCCGCCCTCTATTGTATTTATGTTATTAGCAAAAGAAAATACTTTCTCATTATAACCATCGTTATATTGCATAGCACACTCTACTATTATATCCTTTTCTTTGCCTTCAAAATGTATGACGTCTTTATGGACTAACTCTTTTCCTTTATTCATTTCCTCTACAAATATTTTTATTCCACCATCATACTTAAATGTTTCTTCGGTATCTGTTCTTTCGTCTATAATACTTATACAAAGCCCCTTATTAAGAAACGCAAGCTCTCTTATCCTTTTTTTGACAATATCATAACTAAGTTCTACCGTTTCAAATATAGCACTATCTGGTTTAAATATAATCTTTGTTCCCCTTTTCTTGGTAACTCCTCTCTCTTCCAATGCCGTTTTTGTTACCCCTCCCTCATATCGCTGTACATACATATGTCCATCTCTTCGTACTTCAACCTCCAGCCATTCGCTAAGTGCATTTACTACTGAAATTCCCACTCCATGTAATCCCCCAGAGACTTTGTAGCTTTTACCCTCAAACTTCCCACCAGCATGTAAGGTGGTCATCACTACCTCTAATGCCGGCATCTTCATTTCCTTATGCTCATCCACAGGAATACCTCTACCATCATCCACAACCATAACGCTTCCATCAATATTCAACTTTACTGTAATATTGTCACAGAACCCTCCCATGGCCTCATCAACACTGTTGCCCACTACCTCCTCTATCAGGTGATGCAAGCCCTTCTCACCAATATCCCCTATATACATCGCAGGTCTTTTCCTTACTGCATCTATACCTTCTAAAACCTTTATAGATCTTGCATCATATTTTTCTATTTCACCCATTCTATCGTAACCTCAAATTCCTTCTTAAAAATTTCCTACTCTAAACTTTATATCGGATATATATCCTCTTTTAAATTCATTCTGTATAGACGTCAACAACTCCTCTTTTTTGAAAGATGATATATGGTGCAACCATGTTGCTGAATCTACCTCTATGTAAAGTACTCCGTTTCTGACGACTCCTACTTCTGTATGTTCTGATATAACCTCACCTGCTACATTTTTCCACTTTTCCCTCAGATTTTTATTTCGCTTCCCGGCTCTTTTTACTGACAATACTGTATTACTCAACATATCACCCAGCTTCTTAACCTCTATTTCGTTTCCTCTGGATGGTTTCATCATGTCGATTTTTCATCTCCCAGATTCATTGGCATTACAACGTAAGTACATCCAGCTCCCACCTTCAATACCCCTGCAGTACCAGGATCTTTCAACTCTAACAGAATTCCTTCTGAATCAACATTTTTAAGGAAATCTAATAAAAATTCCGGGTTTAGGCCTATCTCTAACTCTTCTCCGGAATATTCTACCGGAATCACCGTTTTAGACTCACCCACATCCGGGGATAAACATTTTATTTCAAGTGTTTCACCAGAGAATTTAAACCTTAATAATTTATACTCGTCCGTCGTCATAATAGATACTCTACGGATAGCCGATGCAAATTTACTCCTGTCCATACTGATTTTTTTATCAAGATTTGTTGGGATCACTTCCTCATACTTCGGATATTGCCCTTCCAGCAACTGTGAACATAATGTTGAATTTTTTGTTTTTACAAAAAGACGTTTTTCTTCTATCCTCAATTTTACTAAATCTTCCTGTTCACTGGCAATTCTCTGCATTTGCAATATACCCTTTATTGGTATTATACAACTTTTTGAAATACCTTGAGGATTATCTATTTTCTTCTTAACTTCGCTTAATCTTCTTCCATCATTTGCAACCATTTTTACATGATTACCGTTTATTTCCAGGAAAACACCACTAGTACCATGTTTAGTTCTGTCCCCTAAAATAATAAATGCTGTCTTTTTTATCATATCCAATAGAACATCTTTATCTATTTCTACACATTCTTCTTCAATGAATTGGGGAATTGTTGGAAAACCATCAGGATCTGTACAGAGAATCTTAAAAAAATTATCTTTTCCTTTTATTACACATTTCTTATCTTCTTCAGTTATTTCTATATCTTCTTCAGTCCATTCTTTAACTATTGAAGAAATTTGAATTTCAGGTCCAACCATTTTGCCAGGAGTTAATACTTCAACAGAATCTATTAAATAACTAACACTAACTTCCATGTCCGTAGTAGATAGTTCTAAGGTATTATTTTTTGCTACAATTCTAACATTCTGTAACATCGGATTTACATTTGAACCCGATATAACATTTTCTACTATATGAAAACCTTTCCTTATTATTTCTTTCTTACATTTAATTTTCATTATGTTGTTTTTATTAAGTGAAAGTTAGTTAGGTATAAACAGTGTGTTAATATAATATATTACTTTATATTTAAAAAATTATTATTCTTATTACTATTATAGGTCATCATTAAAAAGCTAAATTTTACATTATAACTTATAACACATTTTGTTTTAAAGAGTTACAAAATAATAAGCTTGTTCATAAAATGAATACACGTATAGTCTTTCATGTAAATTACCTGTCAAAAAATACGTTGTTTAATACACAAAAAAACAAGTTTTCCTGTATATTACATTATATTGTCTTAATATTAGAAATTATATCTACAGTACGTGAACAAAGAGTTAATGCTCTTGTTGTTTAATAAGTGTGCTTTCTAATTTTCTTAATGTAGAAGACATATTTCGGTCGATAGACTTGAGCTTTTTAATTTTGTCATCTGCATGCATGACAGTTGTATGGTCTCGACCACCCATATAACCTCCTATTTCTCCTAATGATAAATTAGTAAACTTTCTTGCCAGGTGCATTGCGATCTGCCTAGGTAATGTAATGGATTTAAGCTTTCTTTTGGAATGAAGCTGAGAAAGCGGGACACCATAATGTTTTGTAACAGTATTTAGTATTTTTTCAATACCGATATTATGCTTTTGTTTTGAAAACCCCCTGATTACCTGTTTTACGAGACTTAAGTCTATTTTACTTTCATTCATCATCGCGTATCTGTGAATATTTGTGAGCGTTCCTTCAATCTCTCTAATACTTGAAACGACATTATCCGCCAGGTAACAAGCAACTTCGTAAGAGATTTCCATATTTAGTAAAGCAGTTTTTTTTTGAATTATAGCAACACTGGTTTCAAAGCCGGGAGGATCTATTCTGGTTATCAATCCCCATCTGAATCTTGAAATAAGACGTTCTTCTATTGTTGGTATTTCTTCCGGAGGACAGTCGCTGGATAATACTATTTGTTTTTGACGTGTATAAAGCGCGTTAAATGTATGGAAAAATTCTTCTCTGGTACTCTGAGAGTTTGCCAGAAAATGTACATCGTCTATTAATAGAACATCAATCTGTCTATATTTATTTCTAAAACTGTCCCAATCGCCAGTTTTTATGGTAGAAATATAATGATTTACAAAACTCTCACATGGTAAGTATAGAACCTTGTGCCCACTTTCTTGTAGACGTAATAATATTGCATGAAGTAAGTGTGTTTTTCCTAAACCAACAGAACCATGGATAAACAATGGATTGTACGCAGTACCTGGTGATTCAGAAACGGCGAGAGCTGCTGCATGTGCCAGGCGATTGCAAGGTCCTACCAAAAAATTATTAAAGTTGTAATTTTTATTTATGTAAGAAGTGCTATCTACACTGGACGAAGAAGAACGGTTTTGAACATCATTTATTTCAGGTTCTAATGAACCGTTGTCATCAACAATAAATTTTACTTTGCGATTAGATATAGAAGCTTCTTCTAAGGACAATGTAACAACATCCATATAGTTGTTTTCTATCCATTCTCTACAGAACGAATTCGGAGTATGAATATATATTTCATTTGCATCGAGTTTGACTAAGCCAAGACTTGAAAACCATGTTGTAAATTGTTGTGGAGTAACTTTTTCTTTAATTTTGGCTTGGATAAGTTTCCATGTTTTCTTTTCGCTGGTAGATAGATATTGGTTCATATGATACGAAAAATGTCTCTATTAATTTGCAAACCGGAAAGTATAAATCTGGGAATTGTTACTGAAAATTGTAGCGGTATAAACCAGACGTTATCCATTTTTTTCTTTTATGATTAATTTTCTGGTAATTTCTTTTGCCACGCTTGAATTAGTCCTAGGTCTGGTGTAAAACCCATTATCCAAGGGTGAGATTATACCTTTACCATTTTTAAATATCAAGTAGTAACTGAGTCGTTATCAAGATCATTAGTACTTTACAGTTGTCAATGTATTATCATCATTTTTTAAAATATTGACCCCCTAACTAATAATATGGTATATTCCAACGTTCTAGTTTTGAATTAGTACTCTTTTTTAATTATCAGTTAAAAAGGGGGAGAAATAATGATGCAGGAATCTATTGAATCTCAATCAGAAATAACAATGGGAAAAGCTAATATTACGAAAAAGATGACAACTGGTGAGGTAACAGAGAAATATCCTGCAACAAAAGCGGTGTTTTCAAAGCACTTTGGCAAGAGCTGCTTTGATTGTCCTGCATTTGGTACAGAAGATATAAACTTGGCATGCATGATGCATAATACAGATGTTGAAATGTTTGTTAATGAATTAATTGAAGCAGTCCGGAAGGGAATTAATCCGGATTCATAAGAAACGATCGAGAGGAACAGTTTGAATTTAATAAAATTACGAGAAAAAGTTCAGTTTGGCGAACAATTTCGCCCGCAAATCTTGTGTGCATCACCTGATGCAAAGGTTCCTATGATATGTTTAGAGCCAGGCCAGGAAATACCGGCGCATCCAAGCGGTACAGGCGTATTTTATGTACTGGAAGGAAAGGGAGTTATGTCTCTGGATGGAGAAGAAATAGAGTTGTCAAAAGGCAAAGTAGTATTTGCCCCTGGAGGTTCAGAGAGAGGTATCAGGAGTATCGAGAGACTAGTTGCGATTGCTGTTCATATTAGCTGAAAGGGATGGGATGGGAGAATTTAATTTAGAAGATTTTGTAAGCTTTTCCGAAAACAATGCGGTATTGACAGATTTATGTGATTCTGAAAAAGTACGAGTCAATCTTCTTTGTATGGAAGAAGGCCAAACGGCACTAGAAGATACTAATGATCAGAAGGTGGTGGTCATTGTCAATACGGGTAGTGGTTCCGTTGTCACGGGAGAGGTAGAGCAAGAAGTAGAAGAAGGAACTCTTATCATGTTTGAAAGCGGAGAAACACGTTCACTTAAAGCAAAAACAAAGCTAACTGCTTTAGTAACGACCATACTTAAAGGGTAACTTTCTCGTTTTGAAAAAAATTAAAGCGAGCATTACACCGTAAATTAACAATAAGGAAAGGAAAAAACAAATGAGTGAAGGTAAAGTTATTACACTGGACGTACAAAATATTCCGCCGCGCGAAAGGCACCCGAAAATTTTTGATACTTTTGATTCTCTTCAACCGGGAGACAAGATGATATTAATAAATGATCACGATCCAAAACCGCTGAAGTACCAGTTGGACGCAGAACGAACAGGTCAAATGGATTGGGAATATATATTGTCCGGTCCAGAGGAGTGGAAAGTAGAAATATTAAAAAAATAATACACAGAGTATGAACATAAGAAATACGAGAAAGAGCTAAGAACGGTAGAAGTATTAATCTTCATATAAAACACCTTCGTTCAGGAGTTTTTCAAGCCTATTCATACCTTCCACAATATTTTCCATGGATGTTGCGTATGAGATTCTAAGGTGGAGGTCAGAGCCGAAACATACTCCTGGGACGAAGGCCGTTTTGGCTTTATCTAGAATCAGATTTGCCAGATCAACAGAATTGGTAACCTTCTGGCCGCAAATATCACGATTATATAAACCGGAGATATTTGGAAATACGTAAAAAGCACCCTTCGGCAACATGCAGGTTATTCCGTCTATATTATTAAGACGTTCCACGATATATTTTCTTCTCTTGTCAAATTCTTTTACCATATCGGTAATTGTTTTTTCTTCTCCTTGCAGGGCAGTAATTGCTGCTTTCTGTGTGAAAGAGTTTGGGCCAGAAGTTGAATGATCCTGAACGAGTGTTGCGGCTTTTATGATATCTAGGGGACCGGCCGCATATCCAATTCGCCAGCCTGTCATTGAGTAAGCCTTTGAGAATCCATTAACGGTAATTAATTTTTCAAAAAACTCTTGTCCGAACGAAGCCGGGCTGACATGTTTTTCCCCGTCATAGATAATTTTTTCGTATATTTCATCTGATATTATGTATAGACCTGCGCTAACTGCAGGTTGGACTATTTCGTATAACTCTTCTTTTGTATAAAGACTACCGGTGGGATTGCTGGGACTATTTATTATAAGCACTTTCGTCTTTTCAGTTATGCTGCGCTCAATATCGCTTTTTGTAATCTTAAAATCATTTTCATCGGAAGATTCAATGAATACTGACTTTCCTCTTGCGAAGGTAACCTGTTCCGGATAGCTTAGCCAATATGGCGAAGGAATTAAAACCTCGTCTCCATCATTACATAAAGCTTGGAGACAGTTAAAAATCACCTGTTTTGCACCGCATGAAGCAAGTATCTGTTGGGGCGAGTAGTTTATATTATTTTCTCTTGATAGCTTCTCACATATAGCCTCTTTCAATTCTGGAATTCCTGAAGTTGGAGTATACTTTGTGAAACCACTTTTTAGCGATTCAATTGCTGAGGCTTTAATCGCTTCAGGGGTATCAAAATCAGGCTCACCGGCGCCAAAACCGATTACGTTTTTGCCTTCTGATTTTAGTTGTTTTACTTTACTGCCTAATGCTAATGTTGCAGACGGTTTGATTTTTTTTATAATGTTTGCTATAGTCATTTTAGAATATTCTCTTTATGGTTTTCAGTAATTATAAGTGCAAAGTTGCTAGTTTATTAAAATAACAAGTAACTGTCAATTTGTATTTGTCTCTAAATGTTTTGTAATTGACAATTTTATAAGTTAACGGTTATAATCCCAAGCTTACATTAGGCGTTATTAGTTATAAAAGTTTTAAATTTATCTTCTAATTTTGTGATGTAGTCTTAAGTAACGCCATCTATTTCCCATATCGGGTGATATTTTTAGAAGACGACAATTTATATACGTTATTGAATTACCTACCACAAGCATTATTTATGTTGTTCCTGCTGTGTTTCTCCGCCTTTTTTTCTGCTACAGAGACAGCCTTTTTTTCATTGACCAGAGAAGAGGTTGATCGGTTTGGCAAAAGCAATAGTAAGTCTGAGAGATTAGTACAAACACTTCTGAAAACACCAAAGAATTTACTAACAACCATATTGCTTGGAAATATGCTGGCAAACATTGGATTTTACTGTACTTCTTATGGTCTTGCCCAAAAGATAGCAGTTGACAGTCCATATGGCGGCATCTGGGTCGTGGGGACTGTCTGCATTATCAGCCTTCTAACGATTATTATTATGGGAGAAGTAATTCCCAAAAATATTGCAGTAAAGATTCCGGACCAGTATTCCAGGTGGGCAGCAATACCTATCTACCTCTTTGATAGAATCTTTTGGCCCTTTCGAGTTATTTTAACTTCAATTATTAATTCAATAAGCAGTGTTTTTGATAAGGGCAGTGGCGATGAAAAATGTGTTACAATCGACGAATTAAAGATGCTTGTAGAGTTTAGCGAAAAACAGGGTATTGTCGATCAAGAAGAGCGTTCTATGATACATGGAATCCTGGATTTTAAAAGAGCGCAGATAAAAGAGATAATGCTTCCACGGGTAGACATGAATTTGTACGACATTGCTGATCCGGTACAAGGGCTCATTGATCTTGCGCGGAAAACAAAAGAGACTAAATTTCCAATTTACGAAGAGACACCGGATAACATCTTGGGTATTGTTCATGCAAAGGACATTTTTCTCAACCCAAAAGCACAATTGAAGGATATTCTGAAACCGGTTCAGTTTGTTCCAGAACCGAAGAGTATCGAAGGCTTGTTACGACAATTTAGACGTGAAGGTAGCCAGTTGGCTATTGTAGTTGATGAACATGGCGGTACGGCAGGACTAATTACACTTGAAGACATTATAGAAGAGATTGTCGGTGAAATACAGGATGAGCATGAGAAACCCAGAGAGACCATTAATAAGATTGATGAAAATAAATATCTGATTTCCGGCAATCTTAGTCTGCGTGACTGGTCAGATACTTTTGGTGTGGAAATAGAACCAATGGGTGTTGATACTATTGGCGGACTTGTTATTGCTCTGCTCGAACACATTCCTCAAAAGGGCGATTCAGTTAAATATGAGGATTTTGTTTTTACTGTCGAAGGTGTCAGGAAAAAACGTATTACATCAATACTGCAGGAAATAAAAGTGAAAAGCAAGTCAGACGAGGAAGAAAATGATTGAATATTATCTGTTAATTCTATTCATTTTGTCCTCTGCGTATTTTTCCGGAATTGAGATCGCCGTTTACTGTGTTAATCATGTCAGATTACAATATAATGTGGACAGGGGAAACAGAAGCGCAAAAATTATTAAGAAATTATTAAATGACCCACAAGCCTTGATATGCACGATATTAATAGGTAATAATATTGTAAACTACCTGGCATCTGCAATCTTTACGAATATCATATCAGAAAAAGTATCTTATGCGAATCCCGGGTTGGCCGCAACGCTGATTTTAGCACCAATTATGCTGATTTTTGCAGAGGTTATGCCAAAGGATATATGTCAAAGAAATGCCGATAAATTCCTTTACTCGGCATCACCCGGCATCAGGTTTTTTTCCCAGATTTTTTTCCCTTTAGTATATATTTTGAAACTGGTAAATAAAATTCCTCAATTGTTTTTAAAGAATGCGGGCAAAAGGACAGCAATCTTTACGCCATATAGATTAGGATTTTTTATAAGGGAAGGAGCCAAAGAGGGTGTCATCTCCGGTTATCAGGATATGATGACCAGAAACATTATGAGGCTTGGAAGTATTCCAATAAGGAAAATTATGATACCACTTAATAGTGCAACTGTGGTCTCGTCCGAAGTAAATGCAGAGCAAATGAAGGTTTTAGCAAAAAACGTAAGATTTTCCAGAATACCAGTTTTTAAAGGTCAGAAAAGTAATATTATTGGCGTAATTAACCTGTTCGATTTTTTGAGTGTTTGTACAGAAGATTTAAAAATAAGTGACTTCTTGAAAGAAACCGAACACATTACTGCAAATACACTTATAGACGATGCACTGGTAAGAATGCAGAAGATGAAACAGCGAATGGCCATCGTTATCGACAAAAATAATATACCAATCGGAATAGTAACAATTAAGGACCTTGTAGAAGAGATTGTTGGGGAATTAATGGAGTGGTAAAGGTAAATACTCTAAAAAAATCAGTTTGACATTTTTTTTTAAAACAATAGAATTTGACTTTGTCACAAACTTAGTCAAGAATGGATGATATTACTAACTATAAGTAATAAAACTTAGTAAAAACCTTTAGATCGCTATCTTAAATGAAACTCTCTAGCAAAACAGAATATGCAATACTTGCACTCTTGGAATTAGGACAAAGATATGAAAAGGGGTTTGTGCTAAGCAGGGATATAGCAAGTGTCAGGGCGATACCCGAGTCATTTGTTGAGCGAATATTATTAACACTGAAAAACGGAGGCGTAATCGTCAGTGTCAGAGGGGCAAAGGGCGGCCATTGTCTTGCCAGAGATCCTGGCGAAATATGTGTCCGGGAAGTAATAGAACTGTTTGAGGGTTCCCTGGCTCCAATTGACTGTGTAAACGAGAGAATATCGTCTCTTTCTGCAAGCTGTTCAATTGCAGATGCGTGTGTATTAAAGGATTTATGGAAAAAAATGTATGATGCAATGTTGGCAAGTATAGAGAATATAACAATCAAGGATCTTGTTACGCAGGAAAAAGAACAGAAAACTGGCACGATGTACCATATATAATAAAAAAAATTTCTCTAATTCTTGACTAAGTTTAAAACAAAGTAATCAATTTAGATTCTTCATTCCTCTCCGCTGCATTCAGAATGACATTTAAGCATGTCATTCTGAGGGAGGAACGATCGAAGAATCTTAGCATTGAAATTCCTATACATAATTATTTACGGAAAAGCAAATGGATGTTGTTCAAACAAAAAATAACTATAGATTTATTATCTTGTCAGTTGCATCGTTTATATTTGGCTTGATCGTTTATCTTCCTGCACCAGAAGGGCTTACAGATGACGGAAAGAAAGCATTGGCGATATTTGTACTCTGCATTATTTTCTGGGTTAGCCACGTGATACCACTGATGATAACAAGCCTGCTTGCAATTATCCTTTTCCCCCTGTTGGGGGTTTTGCCGGCAGAAAAAACGTACTCTCTTTTTGGTAATCAGGCAGTTTTCTTTATTCTCGGAGCATTTATTCTGGCCTCTGCTGTTACCAGGACAGGTTTAAGCAATAGAATAGCGCTGATGTTTCTGAAGTGGTTTGGCCATTCACCTAAAATATTGCTTCTAGGGGTTATTGTACTGTCAGCATTTTCTTCGTTTTGGATGTCAGCGCATGCCGTTGCCGCAATGATGTTTCCTATTATTACAGCCATTGCTTTGAGCCTGGAGTTGAAGCCGGGTGAAAGCAGTTATGGCAGGTCTCTGTTTTTGGGTATGGCGTGGGGATGTAGTATTGGAGGAGTGGCTACGTTTTTAGGTGGTGCCAGGGTCCCTTTGGCCATAGGAATGCTTCAGGATACAACTGGCGAATCCATTGGTTTTTTCAAATGGATGCTCGCAACGCTACCAGCAGTTATAACAATGCTGGCCGTTACGTATTGGTTGTTGATCGTTCTTTTTCCCGCGGAGATAAAAGATGTAAAAATGGCACGAAAATTATTGGTTAACAGGACTGCATGCATTGGAAAAATGAAACGCAAAGAGTTGTCTATTGGAATTCTTATGGTAGCAACGATTTTTACATGGATATGCTTCGGTGAAAAATTCGGACTTGCGAATATCGCTTTGGCCTCCGTTGTTATTGCATTCGTATTTAAGCTGTTACGATGGAAGGAAGTGGAGGAAGATGTGAACTGGGGACTGATACTTATGTATGGCGGTGCAATCTGCCTTGGCTTTGCCATGGGTAAGACCGGTGCCACACGCTGGTTGGTAGATATATCTAATATAGGGGCAATCCAATCACCATTTGTCTTGATCATGGTGATATCGCTTTTTGCAATTTTTTTGACGGAAGCCATGAGCAATACGGCTGTAGTCGCACTCTTAATGCCAATAACCATAGGGATTGCGATAGATTTTTCAATAAACCCAATAATTATGACATTAGCCGTAACTGTTCCATCGGGCCTGGCATTTATTCTCCCTATGGGCACTCCGGCAGTTGCCATTGCGCATTCATCGGGTTTCATTACGCTCGGCAATGCATTTAAAGGCGGGTTTATACTGAAGATTGTTTCATGGATTTTTTTCAATTTTTTCGCTTATTATTACTGGCCTCTTCTGGGCCTCAGGCTGTAAAGTTATTTTTTCGCGAACCCTTTACTCGTTCCCACGCGCTGCGTGGGAACAAATCATTGGTGAATTATGGATAAAATACTATTAATACTTTCGACTACAAGGAAATCGGATAAGTGTGTTAAAGAAGCGGTTGACATTGCGAGTAAAGAAAAGGCAATGCTAATAATTCTTTTTGTTGTTGATAATGAGGTACCACAGAAAATATTTGATAGCTTGACTGAGGAAGGATGGATTGGGGGGAAAACAACCGAAAATCTTTATAACGCGGTTTTGGATGAATACTCAGTTCATGGAAAAGAGAAGATCTTAGAGATCGAAGAAGCGGCGAAAAGCAAAGGCGTTGATTACAAATCAATTATCAAGAGGGGTACATTTTTGGATGTAGCATTATCTGTTGCAGAAGAGGAACAGGTGAGCTTGATTCTTGTTACAAGAAGGAAAAGGTCTCGTTTATCACGGTATTTCTTCGGATCTGCCGTGGCAGAACTGAAAGAGAAAGTAACGTGTGAAACAAAGATTATAGATGAATAACAGATGATAATGTTTGAAGTGAACTAAAGTTATGGATAATATCTCAACAGTAAATTTAGATACTGATATTTTGATTATTGGTGGTGGTGCCGCCGGGTGCATGGTGGCAATTGAGGCCAAAAAGATCGATCCGAATATCAGATGCATTATTATGGAAAAAGCACACATTGAAAGAAGCGGTTGTCTTGCAATGGGGCTTAATGCGATAAATGCTTATCTAAATAACGGGCAGACACCCGAGACATACACCAAGTATATAAGAGATGAATTTTTCGGTGTTATTAGAGAGGACCTGGTCTATTCAATTGCAGAAGGACTTAATGAGTCAGTTAAACAGGTTGAGGAGTTGGGTCTTCCGATTGAAAAAGATCAAAATGGCGATTATGTGACCAGGGGCAAGAGGAGCATAAGGATTTTTGGAGAGAGGCTGAAACCGATTCTTGCAGAAGCCGTCTATCGCTCGAAAGTGAGCGTTTTAAACAGGGTGGCAGCCACAAATTTTATTTTTGATGGAGAGCGGGTAAGAGGTGCTTATGGATTCAATAGCCGGGACGGCAAACTATATGTTGTTCATGCCAGAGCGGTAATAGTAACTACAGGTGGCGCTTCGGGAATTTATAAGCCTATAAAAAAAGGTGACGCGCGCAATACAACCTGGTACTGCCCGTGGAATGTCGGGACGGGTTACGCAATGGGTATTCGTATTGGCGCGGAGATGACGAGCTTTGAAAATCGATTTATTCCCTTAAGGGTAAAAGGAGTCAATGCCCCGACAGGTACAATCGCCCAGGGATCAGATATAATGCATAGAAATGCTCAGGGTGAAGAATATCTGGAAAAGCGGTATAAACATCTTGGAGGGGAGAAATGTCTCTCTATCTATCGCTTATTGGCAACATTGCAAGAAGAGAAGTCCGGCAAGGGTCCATGCAGTTTGGATACCAGAGGCTTGAGTACTAAGGCGGAAGAGAAGCTCAAGACGGCTTATTTAAACATGAACCCTGCAATAGTTCTTTTATGGGCGAATGATGGATATAATCCAGGTAAACGACCTGTAGAAATAAGTGGTATGGAACCGGTCGTAATCGGAGGGCACTGTCAGGCTGGCTATTGGATTGATAGAGAAAGAAGGACAACAATAAAAGGGTTGTATGCCGCAGGTGATGTCGCTGGAGGCGCACCCAAGAAATATGTGAGCGGCGCCTGGGTTGAGGCAAAGATTGCAATAAGGACGGCTATTGACGAAATTGATAATGTTGAGTTATCGCATATAAATGATGATGAAGTAGATAAGGAGAAAGAGAGAGTTTCGCATCTTGTGAGTGGTAAGGAAGGAATACCTCATGAAGAATTGGAAAGGATTTTTCATGAGATAATGGATGAGTATGCCGGTGGAGCAACGACACATTATGAATTGACAGAAACGAAGCTGATTATTGCCAGAGATAAACTTAAGAAATTAGAGGAGAAATTGGAGAACCTGCATGCAGAGGACAATCACGAACTTGTTTCGTGTCTGGAACTGATCGACAGGTTCGATGTCGCAAAGGTCTTAATAGAACACCTTATCTCTAGACAAGAGACGCGCTGGCCGGCTTATCAGACTCGCACAGATTATCCCGAAAGAGATGATAACAACTGGCTCGGATTTGTTAATTCCATTTATGATCCGGTGAATGACAGGGTAAAAATTGTCAAAAGGGCATTGAATGAAACCCTCTGTAATATTTAGAAAAAAATGAGTATATTTATAGATGAAGATGTGTGTAATGGATGCGGGCGGGCAGAGGAAACGCTTTGTGAAAGAATCTGTCCCGGTGATCTACTGTTTCGTAACGAGAGGCACAAGGCAGAGATCAGATCCCAGGCAGATTGTTGGACGTGCGGGGCATGTGTGAAAGCGTGCCCAGTGCAGGCTATAGATTTAAAATTACCAACTCAAATACTTAAAAGCGACGTTTCATTAAGGGCAAAGTGCACAAAGCATGAAACCACCTGGGAAATAAGAAACAGAAACATCATTAAAGAGGAATTTGTAATCCCCGCGACAACTGGGAACGGAGTAGAGTGATAGAATGAAAGAGAATTTGTGAGACATCGCTCCCCCCCCATTTTTACTCATCGCCCAATATCAGGATTAAAGATCCGGCACTGGAAGTAATGCTTATTATATCTGTGTTAGTTGGACTTAAATGGATGCTTACGACGGATTGTCTGGATCACTTCGTCGAGCTGTTGAAGAAAACGTGATCTGTCACGCTTCTGTAGCGGTGGAGGCCCACCCGTTATCTTTCCTGCGCTACGAAGTTCTGACAACAGGTCTCGGGTTGCGACGACCTGACCGATGTTGTTTTCCGTGAACGGCTTTCCGGTTGTACCAATTACCCGTGCTCCTCCCTTCAGGCATCTGCTCGCAAGTAGAATGTCAGCGGTGACTACGATGTCGTAAGGCTGCACATGTTCAACAATCCAATCATCCGCTACGTCGAATCCTCCCTCTACAACTTCAAGTACAATCCATGGTTCGTTCGGAACTCGCATCCAGGAGTTGGCCACCAATGTGACATCAAGATGATATCGGCTTGCGACACGGTACACCTCCGGCTTGACCGGGCACGCATCAGCATCAACAAAGATATGTAGCATATAAAGGTCCTCCCATCACTCCCAAAAAATAGTATCTGTTGGCTTCCCAATCCAGACTTCACTGTTTTTCTAACGTCATAAATCTGTTGCCAAAAATGTTATCCAATAGATATAGGACAAACGAGAATCTTTTACCATCCTTTAGTTGATTAGTCAAAAACAAGTGCATTTTTGAATGACTGGATTTAATTGTTAGAAATTGACGATGTTATCTCTTGAGAATTTTTCACCTTTTTCATTTTCCCAATTCCATGTAGCATTAAATGAACGGTCAGAATTAGCAACAATTATTGTTGAGATTTCTTTTCTATCCTTTCCGTCCATAATTTTAATCGGAAACGTTTCTTTGTAAACTTTTTGTTGTATTGGAAATGGTTGATTGTTTTTTAATTTAAAAACAAGATTCATATGATACGCATCTTCATTGCTTGTATTTTCAATAATTAATCGGAATCCATAGCCATCATGACGATTGATTAAGTAAATATTAATTTTAGGATTGGCTTTTACCGTTGAGCCACACCAATAAAAGTAAGCAGACAGTAAAGAACAAGTCACACTAATGGAAACTACACAATAAAAGGAGGTTTTATATGTATCGAAAAAAACACTAGCTACGAAAAATCCAATCATTCCGATAATTCCAAGTATATAACTAGCGACGTGCATAGCTTCCTTTTTTATACATGTGTAATATTTATGTTGGGCGTTGAAACATGTTATATAATTTCTACATTTTCTGCTAACGTTGAGATGAGGTGCAGGTTCGCGGCATAATCACGAAGTGTATTAGGCTGACAACGGCTCTCCCAACGCTATTCGGCACGCTTGCAGGCCGAATAACGTAAATTATAATACCTAAATGCGGTATTTTAGTACCGCTGTCTAATAAATTATGGTTGTAAATATATTAGGCAAATGGCCAAGTCTGTTTTTTGCTTAACAGCAAATCTAATTTTATTTTATCAACTGACATTTCCCGTTTCTTTTTCCCACCCGTGCTTTCTGTTGTTAGTCTCTATCAATATCACCAAGAATTTGGCAATATAGACTCGCCGTCTGAATACGGTATATATATTATAGATCTCTGGCAAATAATTATTGTAAACATATATCCCTTAAGTTATTATGTCAACAGAAATAAACTATTCTAAATTCACAATTAGAAGATCTATACACTTTAAATGCACCATACCTTATGGGTACTTACCGGGCCAACAGCCTGCGATAAAACAGAGATCGGGTTTACTGTTGCACAGAAAATCAGAGGCGAGATCATTTCCGCGGATTCAATGCTTTTTTACCGGGGGATGGATATCGGGACGGCAAAACCACCGCTCGGTATGAGGGAGCTTGTTCCGCACCATTTTATTGATATTATTGGTCCGTGGGAGAGCTATAGTGTCGGCAAGTATGTTGATGATGTAGAGACACTGATAAATGATACCGACAGTAAAGAAAAAAAGTTTCTGTTTGTCGGTGGCAGCCCTCTGTATATAAAAGGTCTTGTTGATGGTATTTTCAACGGCCCTGAAGCGGATTGGAATATACGTAGAGAGTTGGAAGAACTTGCAGAAAAAAAGGGCAGTCAGCACGTTCATGATATTCTGCAAAAAATAGACCCTGTTAAAGCTGGGGAGTTGCATCCGAACAATCTGCGACGCATCATACGCGCTATAGAGGTTTATAGAATAACGGGTAAACCTGTTTCGGTACTACAGGAACAATATAAACAGGCAAGAAAGAGTTATCGGTTTAAGATCATGTGTATAACGAGAGCGAGAGAAGATATTTACCGGAGGATTAATGAACGAGTTGATACAATGTTTGGTAAAGGGCTCGTTAACGAGGTCCAATCTTTGTTGGATAATCCTGAAGGTTTAAGTAAACAGGCAAGGCAGGCGCTGGGCTATAAGGAAATTATTCAATATCTTGATGGGGAGCTTACCTTAGATGAGGTGAAAGATATGGTAAAATTGAGTACGCGTAGATTTGCCAAAAGGCAGATGACATGGTTTAGAAGCTTTCCCAATGTTCAATGGATTGAGGCAGATGAGCATGAAGGGCCGGAATCGATTTCTGAGGAAATTATTACTCTATTAAAATCTGAAGATTTTTAGTGTTCTGTGTGGTAGAAAAATTCTCCATTTTGAGTATTTATTCGTTTAGGAAGAGGAGCATTAGGCGATTATTTAAAGGGTTTTGTTTAATAGTGTCTGAGATAATCTCTGCTTGTCAAATGGCAGGCGGGTGCGTCCTATTTAATATGGTGTAATATGAATTTTAGAGCGATTTACAAAAAAGGATCCAAGGCCGTTGGACTATCAGGGGATAAAAGTGCCTGGGGGCTGGAGATCGGTGACAGTGGGATAAAAGCCGTGAAGGCAAGCTCCCGTGATGGGGAGTTGTTTGTGGAGGCAATTGACAGGATTGACTATTCATCGCTGGAACATGAAATTACACCTAAAAAACCGGAACTTATTGAAAGTGCGGTCACCATTTTTAAAGAGCGTAATTTAATAAATAAGTCTGATAAAGTAATTGTTTCTCTTTCAGGAAAAATGATACTTTCAAGGTTTTTTACACTTCCACCAATTAAAAAAAGCCGTATCGGCGACGTGTTAAAATTTGAATTGCGTAAGCAAGTCCCTTTTGAACCTGATGAAATTGTGTGGGACTATCAACAGTTTGATGATGACGGCACGTCAAATGAAGGTGTCAAGATAGGGTTATTTGCCACAAAAAAGGAAAATATATACAGTCTTTTGCCGGCACTGTCACCAATAAAGGTCAGCCTGGATGCAATTCAAATTACGCCTATTGCAATTTATAATCTTGTTCACTTAAGTTCGGATTCAAACGAAGATGCTATTGTTATCAATGTTGAGCAGGGGAATACGGATTTTATCGTGGTAGGGAGATCAAAATACTGGAATAGAAGTATTCCTATTTCAGAAGTAAATATGTCCCTTATACGGGAGATACAGAGATCGATGGGCTACTATGTCTCTGTTTCAAAAGGTGCTAAACCGGAAATTTTATACTTGATGGGTGACGTGTTTGAAGATGATAATAAGATTAAATTTGTTGACGAAAACCTGGAAGGCAAAGTCCAGTTTCTGGATCTGTTAGATAAAATCAGGATGGTAAAGGATTTTGATCATCCTTCGTTAGTGAAAAAAAATATTTATGGCTTTGAAACTGCACTGGGGCTTGCTCTACAGGGCTTAAACCTGGGTGAAATCAGGATAAATCTGCTTCCGGATAATTATGTTAAAGAGAGGCAGATTGCAGGGCGGAAAACGTTTGCCTCTATTATTGCAATCGCAATTTTTTTGAGTTTTTTTACGCAGAGTATTAAGGATTATTTATTATGGAAGCCTCTTTCGAATAGTGTAGAAACCGTTACTGTAACACTAAACGAAGCAAATAGATTGGAACGTGTCTTTAAGGGTATAGAGAAAAAAGTTAAAGCAGAGGAAGATAATTTACATTTGTGGGAGTCAATCGGTAAGCGGGGAAACTTCTGGATAGAAACACTGGGCAAAATTATCAATACGATTCCGGAAAATGTGTATTTGTTAAGTATAGAATCTCTATGGGGTATTCCTGAAGCAGGTAACAAGGAAAGGGCAAGCAGTAAAGATTTTTTCGGGGGAAAAGGGGCAACTACATCAAAAAATATTGATACGTCAAAGGAAGTGTTAATTATAAAAATCATGGGTGAAAGCTACGCACCTGAGGTATCGTACATAGAGGAAAAAGTTAAAAAAGCCATAGCAAACTTGACCTTGGCTGATCAAAAAAAACCTGTTTTTAGTGATGTAAGATTAGTACAAGGCTCAGTGTATCATGTTGTGATTCCAGATAAAAAAAATGCAGCTGATGACATAAAGAGTACGCCAATATGCTTCGAATTACAATGTATAGTAGATTCGTTAAATTAGTTCATACAGAAAAACTGATCAATGCTAATTAAGAGAGTGGATAGCTAAATGGACATCTCAGAGATAAAAAAAAATAAATTCTGGGTCTCTATAGGGATAGGAACGATTTTGGTAATCGTCTTTCACTTTTGTGTAGTAAGTCCATTCCGGTTGAGAAAGACCGAGAAGGGAGAGAGTTTGGAAAGGCTACTGACGAGACTAGAAAGAAACCAACGAAAGGGCCATAAAATTCGTAATGAAAAATGGATAAAGGCAGAAGAGGCTAAACAAGAGGATATCAAGAAGGCCCAACACGAATATGAGCTATTTTATAAGGAACGGGATAGTTATCTCGAAAAGATTTTTTCATCTGTTAATGAGGAAGAGATTAAGGACGAGGCATTATGGGAAAACAGGTATATTCAGGGAATAAATGTTCTCAAAGAGAAGATAGAAGAGCGTGAGATTTCCTTAGGTAGCAACGCGATTCCATTTAAACAATGGGAGGTGGAAATTCCTACTTGGAAGGTAATTATTCCGGAGCAGAAAAAATTTTGGATTACAGAAGAATTAGTAAATATAATATTGAAGGAAGAGCTAAAAGTTGATTATCTCGAAGGCATTAATTTTGAAATGAAAAACGCGGTTTCTACCAACACTTACTCTGAACTGTACGATATTATTCCATTCACTTTAGAGGTAAGCATCGAGGTTGAAAGCCTGCTTTTTTTAATTAATGAACTTTCAAAATCAAAGTTGTCTTTTGAGATAAAGACAATTAGTATTTGCGGAGAACTGAATAGATTTCGGGTGCCGGAAGTAGCAGGGAAATCACGTCGAGCTGACCAGTCTGTACAGAAAAGAAGGGCACAAACTTCTTCCATAGTGGATGTTGTAATCAATGCGTTTGCCCTGGATTTTAAGATATAACATTGCACTGTTACAATGAACGGAAGAAGAAGTATAAAATAAGAATAATACAGGTGTTTAAGGTGGGCGATCAATCATGCGGGCAGTACAAAAAGAAAAAATATATGGTTACGCGTTTATAGCGGTTTTGTCTTTGATTTTGCTTTTTTGTTTATATAATGTCGTTTGTATCCTTTTCCTTTCTCCGTCTACGAGCAGGAAGATACAGTCGCGGGTTTCCAATGCCGTTAATGCAGTAGAATCTGTTATAAAACATGCAGGCCCAAAAAAAACAGAAAATATAATATACAAACCAAACCTGGAAAATAAAACAAATGGTTCTTCCCGAGCACATCAAATTGAACGGTCAATTCTCTTTGCGGGGCCGACGAAGATAAGGGCGGAAGAAGCAAAAATAGAAGAGACAGAAGAAGAGATAGTCCTATATGAAGAAGTTGAAGCAACAGGTAGTACAGAAATTATTTTTAAAGGCAAGGTTCACGGGCTTGCTTATATTAAGGTAATAAAAAAGATAGAGGGAGAATGGTACGAACACGGATTTCCAACAAAAGTAGGCAAGAGAATAGGTGGCAAAAAGATTATAGCAGGAGAAATGCTCGATTTTACGACAAACTATGTATTACTAGACATTGTCTCTAATGCACAGAGGCCAACAGAATTAATGAAGAAAGTCCTTATATTAAATGAAAAAGGAGAGTTTGCCGGCACCAGAATGGTACCGGGAGAGACATATATGAAATCTTCTTCTAAGGTTAAGTATAGAGATGAGAATGGAATTACCAGGGAGTTATGGTTAGGGGAAGGACAAGAAAAGGAATTGTATAGTAAAGTAATTGACAACGTAAAAACAAACGACGAAAACATAGTAAACAATATTAAACCCACAGTATCAAAAGCGGGGGCCATAAAAGATTTGACAAAACCGCAGCAGAAAATTGAAAACAAAGTAATAAAGTCGTTTGAAAAGAGTATAGAACCTTTAAGAGCAATTTTGGATGAAGTGGAAAACGGATACTAAACCAAACTAATTTCGCTTACGTAAAATAATATGAAAACTATTCAAGGAAAAATCCCGGCAATTACAATAGTTTGTTTACTCCTTATGATAAGTGCCTGCCAGATGACATCAAATCAAGCACGCGGTGTAAAAAGCGATAAAGATTTAGGATTAAGCGAAAAGGCGTTATCCAATAAGTCTCAATCATATTCTCACCAGGAAGATGTAAGCAGTATAACAATAAGGAAAGCGGATATAAATTCTTCTGAGGTACTAAAGAAAAGGGGTATCAGGCGAAGTGGAGAAAAGATGATATCTAAAAAACAGGTAAAAGTTACACCTGTGACAATTTCTGATAAGATGCGTAAACAGCTGATTAAAGATGCAAGACGAGCGACAAAAGAGAGAAGATATGGTGATGCCATCAAGATAGCGGATGCCATATTAAAAGAGAGACCTGCTGATGAAACCGCTGCTGTTATAAAGGAAAATGCTCAGGTGTATCATGAAGAGATGAAACACGAAACGATAATAGCAAAAATAGAACAGGTAGATGCTCGGGAACGTAATAGATACTTTGAAAATCTGAAGGAAAAATCAATACCTTATAACGATTTAATGCAGTTTACTACAGAGGATGAGTGGAAAGATATCAAGGAGAGGGCAGAGAAAGAAGATCCGGGAAAAAGGCTGGAAGAAAACCGCAAGCATACTGATAGACTGAAGCAATCACCTTCTCCAGTACAGAAAACAATTTCTCAGAAAATGCAAACGAAATTGGAGAAAATGTTGTCAATTGAGTTTACCGATACTCCACTTCGCGATGTAATCTCATTTCTCCAGGAAAAGTCGGGGATGAATTTTTATATAGACAAAAAAATTCCAGAAATAAATGTTAACATAAAGCTTAATGAAGTGCCTCTTTCTGTAATACTGGATTATATTTTACCAAAAGACATGGGGTATATAATAAAAGACAACGTAATTTATATTACCATGGAGCCATTAGAACTGAAGGTCTATGATGTTCGCGATTTGCTCATAAACCTGGAAGATCGTCAGGATCTAATAGGGCAGGTGTCGGGTACGACGGGGGCCGAAGAGGGGGAAGAGTCGACAGGAGAGAACAAGGATACTTTTGACAGGGTAAAGGAGATTATTAATCTGATCACCAGCACCATAGAACCTGCATCATGGTCAATAAATGCAGGTAAGGGCATGATAGCCGCTCGAGAAGGTATGCTGGGTGATATCGTCGTAACACATGTTGTGGATGTTCACAGGCGGGTCGAGGATCTTCTTGCGGCCTTGAGGTCTTCTGCTGATCTTCAGATAAGCATTGAAGCGCGTTTCATTGCCGTGTCGGATAATTTTCTGGAGACATTCGGCAATAATATTACAGATTTCGATGGGGGCCCGAATCATTCTACCAAAAACACTACGGACATCCCTGGTCAAGATTCTGCAGGCAATCTTCTTCCTGGTGTCTTCTCTGCTGCAGGGGATACCTTTTCAGGAACAGGAGTAGCGTCTGGCACATCAGGGTTGAATCTTACTTACCAGATTTTTGATAGTTTCTTTCTTAAGGGCTTTTTAAGAGCGGTGCAGGAGAGCGACGAGGCAGAGACAGTGACCGCTCCTAAGATAACCCTGTCAAATACTCAGAGAGGGACGATTAAGGTAGTTACAACGAGAAATTATATAGAGAGTTATACAATTGTGAGCCAGACTCCTCAACCGGTGATGGCAGAAATAGATGATGGTACGGTATTTAATGTGAGGCCGGTTGTAAGCGCGGACAGGAAATACGTTTCTCTGGAGGTACATCCAATTATTACTACTGTAACGTTTGGCACCCAGCTATTTAGGACTGCGGGGCAGTCCGTTGCAGATGCTACACTTCCTGTAGCGGAGAATACAATACAACTCCCTCAAACTGTTAAGCAGGAACTATCAGTTACTGTAAGTGTTCCTGATAAAGGTATTCTTTTGATTGGCGGTCTGGGTTCAAGGTCAGAGACGAAGTCATCAAGCGGCACTCCAATTCTTTCCAAGATTCCAATTCTGAAGAGATTGTTTTCCAGTAGTACGATTGATAGAGATATTGCAACAACTGGCAATCTGATTATACTCATAAAACCTACCATCTTGGTCAGGCAGGAACAAGAGGCCAATGCCTTTACAAAGAGAAAGAACGAAGCAGAAATTCGATTCCCTACGTATGGAAATTAAGGATTATTTCTCTTTTTGGATATGATAAATACGGTTTAAAAGGAATTTAAAGTTTTTATCGGTGTTCTGTTTAAGATGGATTAGTTTTTATTACATTTCTTAACTATTCGAAAATCATCTACTATATGAATATAAACTTTGGAGGTAGTGAAAAATGTTTAAGAAATATGGATTAAACACGGTCCTGTTGGGAATAGTTATCGTACTACTTGTACTTATACTTATTAAAACCTCGCCTGATTACGTAGTTGCCCAGGGCGATGGTGGAGCAAGCGCAAAACATGTATTTGGGGTAGTCGGTAACCGGGCAAACAACAGAGAGCCTTTTTATCTGGTTGATACCAGGCAGGAGGTGATTATGGCTTATGAGTACGGGGTACAGGGTGATGGTTTGGGCCTGGTCTCTGTAAGGAGTTATAAATATGATAAATTATTGAAGCAGTATGGCCAAAGCAACTTTGGTCCGAAGGTAGATAAAATTAAAAAGGAAATAAGAAAGGTGATAAAATAGAGGATGTTTTTTCAGGTAGCCACGATTTTGAAAGAGCACATGCCTTTCTTCCTCTATTGCCTGTTACCATTATAAATAACAACTTGATCTATAGGATATATAATGTATACTATTGCGCTCTGCTACGGTACAGTTTCAAAATTTCTTTAGCAGGATGCATTTCTTTATGGCGGTGTAGCTCAGCTGGTTAGAGCGGCGGAATCATAATCCGTAGGTCCGGGGTTCGAGTCCCTGCGCCGCTACCATATCTTTTAGAAATTAAGCTATAATCAATACGAGCAGGTTTTTCGTCAATACAAATTTTCTTGTTATACTGCTCTGCTTTAAGGGTTTGTTTTAGTCCAATTTCCGATTCTCGTTAGAGGGAACGGTCTCAGTGAAAATATGAGAACGTATTTATGTTAGGGCTAACTATTTACAGGATTTGTCGCCGTTTTGATTAGCAACGATCTGAGAGGGGAGATCCTTTTCAATCGCCTTGCCGACATGAATGTTATTATTTATGTTTTATTTACAATTTTTTATTGACAAAGATATCTCTTAATAATAGTATTTTGCAATGCCGCAGAAATTCTTAGTAGATATAGATACCATTGACTTAAATGAGATAACGGCTGATATTGATCGTATCAGGGTCTTAGTCCCACATCGTTATGAGATGGAGCAGTTAAGTGGAATAATTAAATTTGATCCTGAGAACAAAATAATTATTGGATATAAGGATGTAAAAGAAGATGAATTTTGGGTACGTGGGCATATTCCGGGCAATCCTCTTATGCCGGGTGTATTCATGGTGGAAGCCGCCGCACAATTGTGTACCTATTATTTTAAGAGTTCCATTCAAACTGAAAAATTTTTTGGTTTTGGCGGTATAGATAAGGTTAAATTTCGAGGTAAAGTACTTCCGGGTGATAAACTGATCATTATCGCAAAGAATATAGAATTAAGAGCCAGAAGGGCTATCTTTGATGTGCAGGGAATAGCAAATGGCAAACTTGTATTTGAAGGCAAAATAATTGGTATGGCAATGTAACAAGGGTTGTTGACGTTATATATTTTTTGGCTATTTTTCCTTTTTTGAAAGGGGGGTTGTTATGAATAAGCAAGAATTAGTTGAAGCGGTATCAAAAGAGCTAGAGACATCAAAGGCTGGTGGAGAGAGAGCGGTAAATGCTGTGTTATGTGGTATTACCAAAGGTGTAAAGAAAGATAAAAGCGTTCAGCTAATAGGGTTTGGTACTTTTTCGGTAAAGAAAAGAAAAGCCAGGACAGCGAGAAATCCTCAAACAGGAGACCCAATTAAGGTCAAAGCCAGCAGGACTGTAGGATTTAAAGTAGGTAAGAAATTCAAAGATATGGTCTAACCAGATTTTGTCGCAAGTCTTAAATGTACGTTAAACGTATATTACGTAGCAATCCCAAGTATTGTTAATGTTTTAAGTTGTGATTAGTTTTTAATCTTAACAAGCCAAATTGAGAGGTACTTGCTTTTTGAAGTGAGTGCCTCTCAATTCGGATCTTTTCTGCGTTGTTATTCATTCTTTGTATCCTGCCTCTAAAATCACTTACCAGACGGGCATCCCGCCCATCGGTATTTAACTTTTATTTCATATTACCGGTTACAGAAATATGAGATAAATTAGTCTAATAAATCTACAATGGCCACTATTTTTATATAGGTAAATGTAAATGGGAAAATTATTTGGAACAGACGGGATAAGAGGAGTTGCTAATGTTTACCCGATGGTCCCTGAAGAGGTATTGAATATTGGAAAAGCCGTCGCTTATGTTTTCAAAGAGAAATGTGGCAAGAAAAAGCCTAAATTTGTCATAGGAAAAGATACCAGGCTCAGTGGCTATATGCTGGAAAATGCTTTAGCTTCAGGTATTGCCTCTGTGGGTGCGGATGTTTTACTCGTCGGCCCTATGCCAACACCAGCTATTGCACATCTAACTAAATCATTGAATGCAGACGCCGGAATTGTACTTAGCGCTTCACATAATCCTGCTGAAGACAATGGGATAAAGATTTTCAGTGAAGATGGGCATAAACTGCCGGACAGTGTTGAGGATGAGATTGAAAAATATGTTCTATCAGAAAAAGTAAAGACTGAACATGTAAAGGGAGATTTGATTGGGAAAGCACACAGGGTTGATGATGCGAAAGGAAGATATATAGAATTTGTAAAGGCTTCTGTAAATAGTATGAGTCTGAAAGGGTTAAAAATAGTACTGGACTGTGCTAATGGCGCGGCTTACAACACTGCGCCGCATATATTAAAAGAGTTGGGAGCAGAAGTTATTGTGCTGAACGATAAACCTGACGGATTGAATATAAATTTAGATTGTGGTGCACTGCATCCCGAAAAAATGATGGACGTTGTAAAAAAGGAAAAGGCGGATATTGGGATCGCGCTGGATGGAGACGCGGACAGGGTAATCGTTTGTGACGAAAAAGGTCGAATTGTTGATGGTGACCACATCATCGCAATATGTGCAATTCAAATGAAAGAGAACGGAACATTAAAAAAGAACCACGTCGTTGTTACTATCATGGCTAATAAAGGCTTTGATATTGCAATGGAAAAGAAAAAAATAAAAGTTGTTAAAACAAAGGTTGGTGATAGACATGTTGTTGATGAGATGAGGAAAAAAGGATATGTATTAGGAGGAGAGCAGTCAGGACACATAATATTCTCAAATTATACAACAACAGGAGATGGTATAATCTCTGCTTTACAACTATTGAAAGTTATCAAGGAAAAAAGAGCAAAATTGAGTAAATTGGCGGAGTGTATGAACTCTTTGCCACAGGTGCTTGTTAATATTGAAGTAAACGATAAAAAAGATATACGCAGGTTGAAAGTGTATAAAGATATCAAGAGTGCTGAATTAAAGCTGGGGGAAAAAGGAAGGGTTCTTGTTCGGTATTCAGGAACACAGAAGTTGTGCAGAATTATGATTGAAGGAGAGAATAAAAGAGAGATTCAGAAAATGGCAAATGGCATTGCAAAAGTCATGAAGAAAGAGATAGGTGCCTGATATGATACAAGCAGTAATAATGGCTGCGGGAAAGAGTACAAGAACGTGGCCTTTAACATTGACCATACCTAAACCATTACTTAAGGTAATGAATAAAGAGATAATCAAGCACAACCTCGATGCCCTGCAGGGATTAGTTAACGAAGTTATTGTGATCGTTGGATACAAGAAAGAGATGATAATAGATGAAATAGGCGACAAGTATGGAAAATTGAAAATACGATATGCTGAGCAAAAAAGGCAGTTGGGAACCGGACATGCGCTGAAATATGTTGAGCAATTGATTAAGGATAAATTTATAGTTATAGGCGGAGATGATATTTTTTCCAGGAAAGATATGAAGGCATGTTTGAAGCATAAATATGCTGTTTTGGGATGTAAGGTTGAAGAGCCGGGCAGGTTTGGTGTCTTTGTTGTAAAAGGCAAAGAGGTCAAGAAGGTTGTTGAAAAACCCAAAAAGTTTATTTCAGATATTGCGAATACAGGGTTGTACGTTTTTGATAAATCAGTGTTTAGCTTCAAGCTGAGAAAAAGTCAAAGAGGGGAGTATGAAATAGTTGATTATATAAATGCGCTTGCAAAAACAGAGAAAATCGTGTGTGAAAAAACAAAAGGACACTGGCTGTCCGTGGGATATCCATGGGATTTAATTGAAGCAAACAGCGTGCTGGTTTCAGAAATAAAGAGTGAGATAAAGGGTAAAGTAGAAAAGAATGTTATAGTAAAAGGGAAATTAAAAGTAGGAAAAGGTACAGAAATCCTATCCGGAACATATATAAAAGGAAATGTGGTTATTGGTGAAAACTGTCTTATCGGCCCTAATTGTTATTTAAGAGGAAACACGTCAATAGGAAACGGGTGCCATATCGGACAGGCGGTTGAGATAAAAAACAGTATAATAATGGACAATGCAAAAGTACCTCATCTTTCTTACATAGGAGATAGTGTTATTGGTAAAAATAGTAATTTAGGCGCTGGGACAATAACCGCGAATCTAAAACATGATAACAAGAATGTGAGGTCCGTAGTGAAGGGGAAAGCGGTTGATTCAGGCAGAAGAAAGCTTGGAACTATAATAGCGGACGATGTTCATACCGGCATAAATACAACAATCTATCCGGGAAGAAAAATCTGGCCGGGGCTCGGAACATTACCTGGTGAAGTAGTGGACAAAGATAGGACGACTTGATTATTGTCACTAGGCAATTATCAAATACAAAATGTTGGTGGTAATATTCCGATAGCTTAAATTTCCATCTTGAGAATATGATTTTTCACATTATAATAGGGTCGAGGGCCGTCTTCCCCCCCCCTGCATTAAGATATTTTTTTGGTGCGTATATAGCAAAACAATGTTTCATGGCACACTTCTATAGCTTCCCAGCGAGACTATTAAGGGTTAGGAAGATTGGTTGGTTCAGTACGAGTTTGACAAATCAGAAATTTTTTATAAAATCAGCTCCACGTTCTATAGCTAATTTGTTTACTTCAAAGAAAGGCTCTTTCCTGCCTTTTAAGACGTTCTTGAGACAGGAGAGAAATATTGGAATGGAGACGAGGTTTTTTACCTGATTATATGCCCCCAACATAACCATATTTGATGCTACGACGTTTCCAATATCATTTGCGATTTTCGTGGCGGGAATTCTGAAAACGTCTATGTTCTTTTCATTGTCTATTTTATCAATCATGGATGAGTTTACAAAGAGCATGCTGTTTGGTTTGAGAAGATCTTTAAATTTTAGATAAGACGGAAAGTTCATCATAATGAGCGCATCCGCTTCTTCGATAACAGGGGAAAAAATTTCTTCATCTGAAACGGTCAGGTGGTAATAAGCGGTTCCTCCCCGCACTTCAGTTCCATACGAGGGGAAAAAGGTCACGTTTTTTCCTTCAAGCATCACGGCTTGTGCTATCAGTCTGCCAAGGAGCATCATCCCCTGTCCACCCAAACCGGCTAAAATAACTTTTTCTGACATCTTAGTGGGCCTTTCTAATTCTGACTTTCCCAATCTTTGAATACACCCAGGGGAAAGGTTTTGGTCATTTCGTCGTCTATAAATTTTATAGATTCAACTGAGCTCATGCGCCAATAAACCGGACATGGGGAAAGGACTTCTATCAAAGAAAACCCCTTTTCCTGTATTTGAGTTTTAAAACCTTTTTCAATTAATTGTTTTGTATTAATTATGTTTTTTGGTGAGGTTACGGACGCCCTGGCGATAAAGCGGCTTCCACCTACTACGGAGAGGAGTTCACATATACGGAGAGGTGGTCCATCGCACTGTTCACTGCGCCCTTGAGGTGTCGTTAATGTTTTTTGATTAAGCAGTGTTGTTGGTGCCATCTGCCCGTTTGTCATACCATAAACTGCATTATTTACAAAAATCACGGTGATATTTTCACTTCGGTTGGCAGTATGTATGATTTCTGATAATCCAATTGCAGCGAGGTCACCGTCTCCCTGATAAGAGAAGACAATTTTATCAGGATGGACCCGTTTAATTCCGGTGGCAACCGCAGGTGGGCGTCCATGAGCCGCTTCACACATATCTATATCCAGATAATTATAAGCTAGGACCGCGCAGCCCACAGGCGCTATCCCAATGGTCTTCCCCTTGATATTTTTTTCATCAATTATTTCAGCGATTAATCGCTGAATGATACCGTGTCCGCATCCGGGGCAATAATGCGTTGGAGTATCAATCATCGTATCCGGTGTTTTATATACTGCTTCCATTTGTTAATCCACCCTGCAATAACTTAATTCTTCTATCTTCCGTAGGGACAATTCATGAATTGTCCCTACTTTTTGTTGTATCTATTGTCGCTGTTTGATTATTTAAACCTGCGTTTGTGAGGCACGATAAATCGTGCCGCTACATTAAAAATTAAAAAACAACTCAGCGCCTAAGTGGCACAGGTTGCCTTCTCTTTGACAGGTATTATTTCGATAATCTTCCTGATGATATCTTTCGGGGAGGGAATGCCTCCTCCTGTTCTTCCGTAAAAATACACCGGACATCTTCCCGAAACGCTTAGCCTTACATCTTCTACCATTTGACCGGCACTCATTTCTACGGTAAGTATCGCCTGTACTTTTCCTGCAATTTCTTGTATTACCTGAGATGGGTATGGCCACAGTGTAATGGGCCTTAGTAACCCTATTTTTATGTTTGGTATTTTGTTTTTCATTAAAATTTCTTTACATATCCTTGCGCATGTGCCGTAAGCAACTACAACAATATCCGCATCTTCAGTATTAATCTCTTCGTAGCGCACCTCTTTGCTCTTAATCAGGCTATACTTCTCCTGCAGTTTCGCATTAAACTCCTCGAGTTCACCCTGCACCGGATAAAAAGACTTTATTATGTTTCTTTTTCTTCCGGTTGCACCAGTAAGTGCCCACTCCTTTTTGAATGAATCTGGTTCACATTTTTTATTAAAAACGACAGACTCCATCATCTGGCCTAATTGAGCATCACCCAGGATCATTACCGGATTTCTATAACGATCTGCCAAATCAAATGCGTCGTAAACAAGGTCAGCAGTTTCCTGTACAGAACTTGGCGCAAGTACGATTGTATGGTAATCTCCATGTCCTCCGCCCTTAACAGCTTGGAAATAGTCAGCCTGGGAAGGCGAGATATCTCCCAAGCCAGGTCCTCCGCGTTGTATATTCACTATGACGCAGGGAAGTTCGCTTCCGGCCAGATAAGAAATACCTTCTTGTTTGAGGCTGATACCGGGACTCGATGAGGATGTCATTGTTCTTGCGCCGGCAGCAGCGCTTCCGTGTACCATATTTATGGCAGCGAGCTCACTCTCAACTTGAATAGATGTACCGCCGACCTGAGGCATCCTGATAGCCATATGTGTCAGAATCTCATTTTGCGGTGTAATCGGATATCCATAATAAAATCTACAACCAGCCTGTATTGCCGCTTCCGCACATGCTTCATTGCCGGTTAATAGATATTTTTTGTTCTCGTCAGTTGATGTCATAAGCGGGTTGCCCTCTCCAATTTAGTTTTTCCCTCAAGACATCATAAAAGGTCCTTGTTTGTGTGTCAATTAACTGTAATTTTTTTCCAGCTTTTTCAATAACGACTCTATCTCCTGCCTTAACATCAAAGTATACTTGTCCATCTACGGTTAAGCCTACTCCTTTAGATTCAGAAATTTGTTCCATCTCAATCTTCGAACTACCGGAGACGACAAGTGGGCGATTTGAAAGTGTGTGTGGGCAAATCGGAGTTATGGCAAAAGCCTCCATATCAGGCGTGACAATAGGACCACCGGCAGATAGGGAATGTGCTGTTGTTCCTGCAGGAGTCGATACGATTAGTCCATCGCAGCTGTATGTGGTGACTATTTTTCCATTTACATAGAGCTTAATTGAAATTAATCGTGATAAAGAAGTTCTGGAAATTACGGCGTCGTTTAATCCAACGGTTTCATTAATAACTTGTTTGGAACGAATTACCTTGCATGTTAACAACATTCTTTGTGATATAACGTATTCGCCAGAGCAAAGCCTTTCCAGAGAATCATTAATATCTTGTAAGGTGAGTTCTGCCAGAAATCCAAATTTTCCTAAATGTACACCGATTAAGGGAATTTGCTTGTCATATAGCTTTCTACTTGCTGAGAGAATTGTACCGTCTCCACCAAAAACAAAGACGAGATCGGCAGATACGTTTTTTAGCTCATCTTCATCAGAAATATCAACTACTGAAAGAAGAGATTTTTTACGAAACAAGGGTTCAAGCTCGGTTATTGTTTCTCTTATTTTTTTTTTGCTTATATCGCCCAGGAGTATGATTTTTTTCATATCAAATTAGAGGCTTTTTTATACTCTACCTTCTTTTTGATACCGGTATGATCTGTCATATTCCAGGCGGAAATAAAGTTCTTATAAATACCCTCTGCATCAAGGTTGAGGGTTTTTAAGATAAAATCACGAGAACCCTGTTCAATGAATCTGTCAGGGATACCCATTTTTCGTATATTTTTTGTATTAACACCTTTATCAACCAGTAATTCCAGAATTGCCGAACCAAATCCTCCAACCTCTGTATGGTCTTCTACCGTAATAACTATTTGATGGTTCTCAACAACTTTTATTATCAGATCTTCGTCAAGGGGCTTGACAAAACGGGCATTCACGACGGTGATATCAATCCCTTTCTCCATAAGCATACGTGCGCATTCCAAGGATGGATATACCATTGCACCATATGCAATTATTACCCCATCTTGACCGTCTCTTAAGATTTCACCTTTTCCTTTTTCAATTGGTCCACAATCTTTATCGAGGCTATCTTCCGGTATATTTGCTCTTGGGTATCGTATAGCAGCCGGTGTCTTGAGCTGTACCACCATATGTAACATCGCCCTTAATTCAGCGCCGTCTTTTGGTGCCATTAAAGTAATTTCCGGTAAATGTCTCAGGTAAGCGATGTCAAAGACTCCATTATGAGTCGGACCGTCACTTCCGACAATTCCAGCCCTATCCAGCGCAAGCAAAATACCATTTTTTTGTAAGCACATATCATGAAAAACCTGATCATATGCGCGTTGTAGGAATGTTGAATATATTGCCACCACAGGTTTAATCCCTGCTGATACTAATCCATTTGCCATCCCAATGGCGTGTTGTTCACAAATTCCCACATCAATATACCTGTCCGGGAATTTTTTACCAAATGCGTCAAGGCCTGTTCCATCTGGCATCGCGGCAGTGATTGCCACGATATTTTTGTTAGACTCAGCGAGTTCTACAATAGTATCACCAAATACTTTTGTATAACCGATTTGTTTTGGGTCCTTCGGCTTTTCCTTCATTTTCCCGTTTTGCATCTGGTAATTACCAGCGCTGTGATAACGGGCCGGATTTTCTGAAGCGGGGTGAAAGCCTTTGCCTTTTTCGGTGATTACATGAAGTAATATAGGGCCTTCTACGTTTTTAATATTATGAAAAATATCGGTTAGCGTTTCAATACTATGACCGTCAATTGGGCCAAAGTAGTCAAACCCCAGATCCACGAAAATCTGTCCCGGAGTGATTTCCCGTTTTAGTGCCTCAACAATGTGTTCAAATGAATGTTCCATTCGTTTGCCAACGATAGGTAATGAATGCAATACATGACGGACTTCTTTTTTGAAATCGGTGTAAAGAGGTGAGGTCCTGATTTTGTTTAAATGTTTTGCTATCGCTCCTACTGTGCCGGAGATTGCCATTTTATTATCATTAAGGATTACGATCAGGTTTCTCTTTAAATGTCCGGCATGGTTAAGTGCCTCAAGTGACATTCCCGCAGCGATTGCGGCGTCTCCAACAATGGCGATAACCTTTCTATCTTCAATGCCATTAATTTTATCGGCACAAGCAATTCCAAGAGCAGCAGAGATTGCATGTCCGCTATGACCACAAATGAATGGATCATATTTACTTTCCTTTGTATCAGGAAAACCGCTTAGCCCTTTATATTGTCTTAGAGTAGGAAATGCCTTTCTCCTCCCTGTCAGTAATTTATGCACATACGTTTGATGTCCAACATCCCAAACTAACTTATCCCTGAGGAAGTCGAACGAACGGTGCAGAGCAATTGTAAGTTCAACTACCCCCAGATTTGATGCCAGATGACCAGGATTTGTAGAAACAACATCAATTATTTCATCCCTTATTTCCTGTGCCAACACCGCCAAATCTCCGTTGTTCAGTTTTTCTAAGTCCTTTGGGGAGTCAATTTTTTCTAGTATTTTTTCTGACAATTTTTTTCCTGAAACTTATATTAGTATATTAATAGCTAATTTACATTGCTTACTATTATTCTTCAATAGAGGAGGATCCTGTATTAGTCGTTTTTTTCAGATTAAATTTTTCTGTACGATTTTCTCCAATTGAGTTTTTTAATAAGATATTAATCTTTTTTTCTGCCTTTTCTAAAATCAGATTGCACTGTCTGTATATTTTAATACCACTTTCGTATTTTGCAAGTGTTTCATCTAAAGTCAGGTCATTTGTTTCAAGCTGTCCCACTATTTCTTCAAGTTCTTCTAATGATGTTTCAAAATCGGGTTTCTTCATAAATTAACGCTTTTCAATAGAAAGGATTTCGGAAATAACACTACCTTTGGATAGATTTGTTTTAATCTTGCCCCCTTTGCTTAAATTCTTTATATCTCGAAGAGATTTATTGTCTTCCAGCCTGGTGGTAATGGTATAACCTCTTTTCAAAACGTTCAAAGGGCTCAGGCTTTCCAGCTTACCCGCAATACCTGATAACTTTTCCCGTTCAGCGTATAACGCATGTGTTATATTTAAATTAAGTCTCTGTGTAAATTCGTCCAGCTTCTGCTGCCATCTGTTGAGTCTGTCAAATGGTTGCCTCATGGCGTAGCTATTTGCAATTCTAACGAGCTTTTCTTTTGATAATCTTAACTTACCGGTCAGAGATTGCAAGAGCCTTGCTTTAAATTTTTCTATTTTCTCGACCAGCAAATCTTTTCGGGGAACAACCAACTCTCCTGCTTCGGAGGGGGTCAGGGCCCTTTTGTCTGCCACAAGATCAGCTATTGTTACATCAATTTCATGTCCAACTGCGGAAATAATGGGTATTCTGGAGTTATATATACTTCTCGCAACAATTTCTTCATTAAATGCCCACAGGTCTTCCAGGCTTCCACCACCTCTGCCTGATATAATTACATCTATGTCTGATAACTTATTTAGTTCTGATATCGCCTCAGCAATTTCCTGTGCCGCACCTTCCCCCTGGACCCTTACCGGGTAAATGAGTATTTCAACGTTAGCAAAACGACGTTCGATGATGTTTAGAATGTCTTTGATTGCTGCTCCGGTAGGTGACGTCACTATTCCAATTTTCTGAGGTATGAATGGGATAGTTTTTTTATGAGCATGGTCGAACAGTCCCTCTTTTTCCAGCTTTTCTTTCAGTTGCTGAAAAGCAAGTTGTAGGGCACCTATTCCCTTTGGTTCTATTTTGTTAATTATGAGTTGGTACTGTCCTCGTGGTTCATAAACGGTAATTGAACCAAAAGATACGACTTCTATTCCATCTTTTAGTTCAAACTTAGTCCTGCTTGCAGTATTTCTGAAAACAACTGCCTGCAATTGGGCATTTTTGTCTTTAAGTGTTAAATAAACATGTCCGGAGCCTGGTTTTCTGACATTGGATATTTCACCTATTACACATACATTAGACAATTTGTGTTCCAGGGAAGTCCTGATTTCCCTGGTGATTTCAGAAACGGTAAAAAATTTCTCGTTTATTTCTTCAGGAAAATATTCCAATGATTCTTGATTTGTTTTAATATTCAGAAAACTATCAAGCATGTTTATATTTTAATTGTTTGCTTATGCGAAATTAATTAATAGAGAATTTAGTAATTGTCGTGTTCCGTTACTCTGATTCTTCTTATTTTTTCTGCTTTACCCGTTTCCTTGTCTACGGTTATGACTACACCTTCGATATGGAGGTCTTTTTCGGCTATATCATAGCGGGTTGGTACCTGGGTTACAATTGATTTTAATACACGATCAATATTTCTTCCTATTATTGACTCGTGTGGACCTGTCATGCCCAAATCTGTAATGTATCCTGTCCCTTTCGGCAATATCTTCTCATCAGAGGTCTGTACGTGCTTATGAGTGCCAACAACGGCGCTTACTCTACCGTCTAAATACCATCCCATTGCTATTTTCTCAGAAGTTGCTTCGGCATGCAAGTCTACGACTATAATGTTTGTCTGTTTTGAAAGTTCTTCTACCGCGGTATCCGCCGCTCTGAACGGACAGTCTATAGGTTTCATGAAAGTCCGTCCCAAAAGATTGATTATACCAACGACATAATCTCCTTTCGTTCTTATAGCAACATAACCTCTGCCATGGGCCAATGGTGAGTAATTTGCCGGCCTGAGTATTCTTTGTTCAGAGTTTAAAGAATCGTAAATTTCTTTTCTTTTCCAGACATGATCACCCATTGTTATTGCGTTTACACCGTAAGAGAACAGCTTCTTCGCAATATCAACAGTTATTCCTGAGCCTCCTGCCGCATTTTCTGCATTTGCTATGCAGAAATCGATATTGTGTTCCTTGATGAAATTATTAAGTTTTTTTTCTAAAACCTTTCTTCCGGGTTGTCCTACAATGTCGCCAATAGCGAGGATATTTAATAGCATTTAGCAATTTATTATTAGAAAAAATAATTAAAAGGCGCAAGAAAACAATTCTTACTTAAGACAGCTCTCTTTTGTCCAAATATGGCCAGTGTGTTTCTCTTGGTTGGTCATCCCGTGTTTTCCGGTTAATTTTGAATGAATTTCGTTTATGGTGACATATTTATACCGGTAGTAGGCAACTTTTAGCGGCTTATTATAACCCCTGTCTACCATCCTTTCAATGAAATCTTGAGTCTTAAGAAAAGAAAATATTAGCCAATTTACGCTACTTGATACGTTAAACCTACTTTGACAAAAGCAGACAGAGAGTGAAAGGATAGATGTTGTGAAATCTTGGAATGTACTAACTGTTGGTAGATTGTTAAGCAGTGAATCTTGCAATACCTTAGTCGCGCCGGTTCAGGAACCTGCTGAAAAATCCTCTGTTTGAAGAGGAGGGTCGGAAGGTTCCGCTTGTGCTCGTGATTCGGTTCTGTTCGGAATAGGCGGAGAAACAGCGTCTCCACCATCATTGTCTTTATCAGACACTTTTGCATCCATGGTTGGAAGAATTGGCAGTTTTTCTCTGATCCTTGCTTTGATACGTTGTTCTTCCTCTTCAATAAATGAATTAACAATAGGGATCCTTATAACCAACTCACGGACTACTTCCTCACTCGCCCTTGCCGCATAAACGTCTCTCATGCTCATAGAATTCTGAAAAGAAGCAATTACAAAATCAAAAGGATTTGTTGCTACACGGATATCATTATCATGCCTTACCTGCTCACCTTCAAAAAAAACAGTGCCATCTTTCGTTGAAACACATTTGATACTCAAGCCAATCCGAATTTGCTTATAAAGCAGATAATAGGAGTTTTTGTATTCTGTCACTTTACCAAAAACCAGTGCATCCGCACCAAGTATCTCGCCCAACTCTTGAGCCGGTATCTTATATAAGTCATTTGGCGTTGTAATTCCAAGTTCCTGCAACACCCTATCGACATACATTAACTCTATGTCTACAAATTCCCTGGAAGCAAAATGGCCAAAGAAAAATCTTCTCAATCTATTTGCGTAAGTCCAGTTCCAACCATCCGTTTCTTTTTTGCTGAACCTGGGGAGAGGGACTGAGTTCAGGATATATTTACCGCCTACCAGGTTATCAAACGGTAATATTGCGATCTTCCTGGGCGGGTCTGTATAAAACTTGTCAGAAATATCAAATTTTTTGTCTCCTGGATCAATCTGGTAAATTCTGTCCAGGGTCTTTTTCTTGCCGTGCTCTGCAAGACCTGTTTCTTCCTGAAAGAAAGGCTCTTCTCCCGTGGTTCTTCGTTCGCTATTGCGAGAAAAACATCCTGACGCAAGCAGCGAAATTAAAAGCAAGACGACTAAACTATTAACAATTTTTAAAAAAGAGGTAGATATTTTCATTTTGTTGTACACGGTAAACTCTGATATTAAAAAAGCATATTGGACGAGATAAAATAAATTAGCCGTCCGCTGCTTTGTAAACATAACAACACATTGTATTTAAATAAAATGGAACTGTCAATGACTTTAAACATCGTTCTTTGTTGAAAATTGCAAATCTATCATTCTGCATCTTCTCGAGAAACTTTTTTTCTGGACTGTTTCTTTTCAGATCGTTTCTTTTTGTTTTGAAGGATTTGTACCTTTACGTAGCGAGGTTTTTTCGTAAGGATGCGCTCTTTCTCTTTGATGTTTAGCTCCATTAACTTTACCTGGAGCCTTTTAAAGGCAAGTTCTCTGTTCTTTATTTGTGAACGTGATTCTGTCGCAATCACCCTTATACCGGTAAGTTTATGATATAATCTCACACAAGACATGGTCTTATTCTTGTGCTGGCCGCCGGGGCCAGAGCTTTTATAATAATCTAACCGAACTTCTTTTTTTAAATTTTTCAGATCAATTGAGTGTTTTTTCATCCTGCAAGCCTGACATGAAAGTGCAAGGGCCTTATACCGGATCTAACCCTCTAAGTTTTTCACATACTTCTGTGTTAGTTATTCTAACTTTTTCTTTCCAAAGAATCACTCTTTTTTCTTTTAACTCTAGTCTACCATTAATCTTAACGGTATAAATAGTAATCTGTTTTTTAGGTTTTACTATAGACGTCTCAAATAATATCTGTATAATAAAACCATACTGAAATAGCCATAAGGCAAATCATAATATGTGTTTAGGTGTGTACCTCAAGGCATATATGCCAGTGCTAAAACGTATTTGTAAGGTTTACTATACTACTTGCAGAATTGAAGAGATCGTTGAGAACACAAAATCGTTTGATCTTACCAGTCGGGATATTTTCTGTTTTAAAGACGAGAATATTAGCTTTACATTAAAGCCTTATGATTTTGTCCAGCAAAAACCCCAATAACTAATATCCTTAAATAACCAAAAAGGATCACCGGTAACTTTTTTTAGAGTACACAATGAAAAGACTGGATTTTACTATTCCTGTCCTGGGCAAACCAGCACGACAATTATCTTCTGTGTCAAAGAAACAGGATATCTGGCGGACAAGCTATGTGGGCGACGACCAATATATACTTTATGATATCTCTCTTTCCGGGGATCCACCGAGCCTCGATAATACCCAGCATAACCTGATAGAAAAGGCCGGCCCGAGGGAGAATATTTATTTCGATCCATCCAAGGTGCATGCAGGGATAGTTACTTGCGGCGGACTTTGTCCCGGACTCAACGATGTGATAAGGGCGATCGTTATGACCCTGTGGTATCGTTACGGTACAAAACGGATATCCGGTTTCATGTATGGATACCGAGGCCTCCTTTCGAAATTTAACCTGCCGGCTATGGAGTTGAATCCTGGAGTTGTATCTAATATTCATCGCCTCGGAGGTACTATCCTGGGCGCTTCACGAGGCTACGGTGATTGTGTTGAAGAGATCGTTGATTCCCTGGAACGGATGAACATTAACATGCTTTTTACCATAGGAGGCGACGGTACGCAAAAAGGAGCCCTTGATATTTCTGAAGAGGTAAAGAAACGAGGCCTGAAAATTTCTATAGTAGGGATACCCAAGACCATTGATAATGATCTAAGCTTTGTGCAGAGATCGTTCGGATTTGAGACTGCAGTTTCCCGTGCGGTCGATGCTGTCGCCTGCGCACATGTGGAGGCACATGATGGAGTAAACGGAATCGGGATTGTTAAAGTAATGGGACGTGAATCAGGGTTTATCGCTGCTAACACAGCCATGGCTATAAATGATGTGAATTATGTACTCATTCCGGAAGTACGTTTTGATCTTGAAGGTGAAAATGGTTTATTCGCCAGTCTGGAAAGGAGGCTTAAGCAAAGAAATCATGCCGTAATTCTGGTAGCAGAAGGCGCGGGGCAAGAGTATATGAAAGATTCCAGGGCCACAGACGCATCAGGTAATGTGAAGTTCAACGATATAGGCATTTTTCTCAAAGAACGAATTGGTGAATATTTTAAAGTGCGGGGAATAGACATTAACCTGAAATATATCGATCCAAGTTACATGATCCGAAGTGCTCCCGCGAATTCTAACGATTCCGTCTACTGTGCCAAACTTGGTGCTTATGTAGTACACGCTGCCATGGCAGGTAAGACCGGTATGATCGTGAGTCTTATTCATTCCCACTTTGTTCATGTTCCCATTCAGCTGGCGGTTTCAGGCAGAAAACACATCGACCCACACCAGGAACTCTGGCGTGACGTAATAGAGGCAACGGGTCAACCGCTACTTTTACAGGAACGCAGGATAAAACCCCGCACAAAAGATTAAAACGTTAAAAACCGACAAATAATTACAAAAATTACTCAAAATGATAAAGACCAAAATAATCGCCACACTCGGTCCATCCTGCAATAGACCCGATATTATTGAGCCAATGATCGATAATGGTGTAGATATCTTCCGATTGAACTTTTCTCACGGTACATTCGACTGGCATACTCAATCACTTAAAGTATTGAATGCCGTTCGCAAACAGCATCGCCACACAACTGCAGTAATGGGTGATTTGTGCGGACCTAAAATACGTATCGGACGTATCCAACCGGATGGAGAGATATTGAAAGAAGGAGATGAAGTCCGCATTGTACACAGTGAAGAACAGGGTAACATAGAACGTTTTGGTACAAATTATGAATATTTCTCTCAAGATGTTAAAGTTGACCAGCGCATCTTTATCGATGATGGCCAAATTGCCTTGCGTGTTATCCGTAAAGATAATTATCAGACAGTATGCAAGGTCATGACTGGGGGACCATTACATAGCCATAAGGGGATCAATCTGCCTGACACAACAATAAGTAAACCATCAATCACAGAACGTGACTGGGAATGCGTTGATTGGGCCATCCGGCATAAAGTAGATTTTCTGGCATTAAGTTTTGTAAAGTCAGCAGAAGCAATAAATCAATTAAAACGTTATCTAGGTAAAGCGGGTGCGGATATAAAAGTAGTTGCCAAGATCGAAACACCACAGGCATTGACTCATCTGGAAAGCATCATTCTGGCCAGTGATGCAATATTAGTTGCACGAGGTGACCTCGGCGTTGAAATGGACCTTGCCGAGGTACCAATTATACAAAAGAAAATAACTCTAATCTGTCGACGTCTCGGTAGACCGGTAATAGTCGCCACTCAGATGTTGCAAAGTATGATTGATAGACCTGTTGCAACCAGAGCTGAAGTCTCAGACGTAGCTAATGCTATAATGGATTTAACAGATGCCGTTATGCTTTCCGGTGAAACCGCTGTGGGCAAATACCCGCTCAAGGCAACAGATACAATAAGGCGTATTGCTCGCGTAACAGAAAATTTTGTTGATAAGGATAAAGATGTACAACGTAGAACTATTGTAACGGACGAGTCTGCCCTGACTGCGGCAATGGCTCACAGCGTGGGTACAATTGTTCATGACATCTCTGCGAAGCTTGTAGCCGTATGGTCGCAAACCGGGACAACTGCCAGGTTGCTCAGCAAGGAACGTATCAGCGTCCCCATCCTCGCATTAAGCTCCGACCAGCGTACGTGCAACCAGATGAGTCTGCATTATGGTGTGATACCGCATTGTCAACCAATTCCGGAAAATATCGATAGGTTTGCCCAAATTGTGGACCGCTATATTATCAGTCGCAAATGGGCTCAAGTTGGAGAGAAAGTTGTCCTGGTCGTCGGCCAATGCATCGGTATCGCCGGAGCTACCAATGCGGTTATAGTTCACACAATTAGTGATCGCCAATAACTACCATAATATATTTCATTAGGTGCTTAGTACATGAATAGTAATAAAAAAGTTCTGGTGATTAACTGTGGCAGTTCTTCGGTTAGATTTCAGTTTATTAATATGTCTAATGAAAAAGCCCTTGCTGCCGGAATAGTTGAAAAGCTTGGGATGTCTCAATCCCTTATTAAATTAAAGTTTGGTGATAATGATTTTACAAAAGAGTGCAACTCTCTTGATCACAGTTCAGCAATTTCAGAAATTCTTGATGCTATCACATCCGGCCAGTTCGGAGCCATCCGTCATAAAAGTGAAATATCCGCAGTAGGACACCGGGTTGTTCACGGAGCGGAACAGTTCTCGGAATCGGTGCTTATAACAGAAGATACTATCAAACAGATCCAATCCTGCGTTGAGCTAGCCCCACTTCACAATCATCATAATTTGAAGGGAATACAGGAATGTAAAGAACTTCTGCCAGGCATTCCACAGGTAGCTGTCTTTGACACCGCTTTTCATCACACAATGGAAGATTATGTTTATATATATGCCCTTGCCTATAGATTTTATGAAAAATACCGATTCAGACGGTATGGGTTCCACGGTACCAGCCATTTTTACGTAGCAAATAAAGCGGCAGAAATTGTAGGAAAGGACATACGTAAGCTAAAGATTATCACGTGTCATCTGGGAAATGGAGCAAGTGTTGCGGCGGTTAAGTATGGCAAATCGATAGACACATCTATGGGGTTCACACCTTTGGAAGGCCTGGTAATGGGAACCAGATGTGGAGATGTTGATCCCGCAATGGCCCTGTTCATAATGGAAAAGGAGGGGCTTAGCCCGCATGAGTGCGACATGCTGATGAACCATGAATGCGGCCTGATAGGAATTTCAGGAATCAGCTCAGACATGCGGGATCTTATTAAGGCATATAAAGAAGGAAACGACAGAGCAAGGCTCGCTTTGCAGATGTATACATACCGGATCAGGAAATATATTGGTATGTATTCAGCATCTATGAACGGTGTCGACGTAATAGTTTTTACCGGTGGGATAGGTGAAAATGCGGGACTTATTAGAAGTATGTGTTGCACTGATATGGAATATCTTGGTATTGATTTTGATGAGGACAAAAACAAGAAGACCATTGGAATAGAAGGAGAATTAACTGCTCGGAATTCTAAAGTCAGGGTGCTATGCGTGCCAACAAATGAAGAACTGGTAATAGCCAGAGATACGTCACGAATAGTTAATGAAAAATAAAATATGTCCTTGCTTTCATCCGAATTAGAATTCTCAGAAGGCTTAACTTTAAAGGAATGAACAAAACATGGCAAAAAATATCTATCTGGCTTCCACCGGCCCAGAATCAGGGAAGGGCATAATCTGTCTTGGATTAATCAACGCCTTCAGGGGCATGGTTACAAATGTCGGTTATTTTAAGCCCATAGGACAGAAATACAGGAAGAATGAAGATCACGATAAAGAATCAATAATGATTAAGGAAATATATGGTATTGAAGACAAACCGCAACACATAAACCCGGTATCCATAAAAGAATTAAATCATTACATTACCAGTAATGATCAAGAAACCTTTTTTCATAAAGTGCAGGAATCTTACAGGAAAGTGGAAAGGGATAAAGACATAGTCGTTATTGAAGGTACTGATTTTTTAGGAATGAAGTCAGCTTTTGAGTTTGATATAAATGCTGACATTGCTAATAACCTGAATGCCGGAATAATTCTTATTGAAGACGGATATGGAAAATCTATGGACGAAATATCTTCCGGTGTGTTAACCGCCAAAGATTCCTTTGATGAGCAGTCCTGTGACTTTCTGGGTGTTATTATTAATAAAGTAGAAGCTGAAAGATTTTCAGAGGTTGATCAAAGTATGAGAAAAATACTTCAGAAGCACAAAATAGATTATTTAGGCACTGTCCCCTACGATTCAATTCTACCAAAACCCCGTTTATATGACATTGCCAGGAGCCTTGATGCGGAAGTGTTGTTTGGACAGGACTATCTTTCGAATATCGCAGTTGAAACGATAATCGCCTCAATGCGTTTTGATAATGCCATAAAGTATATAAATGACGGAACTCTCATTATTACGGGAGGAGACAGGACTGAGATACTTATTGGATGTATAGCTTCATTCATCTCTCCTTCCTGCCCAAACATATCGGGTATCGTTTTAACAGGAGGTATCGTCCCTAATGACAATATAAGGAATCTGATCGAAACATTATATGAATTACCGCTTCCTATTTTCAGTGTTAAGTGTAACACAATAGAAACGGTGAATATAATCAACTCTCTTGTTGTACACATATCTTCACATGATATCCAGAAGATTGATATTGCAAAATCCATGGTCTACCGGTATGTCGATTACGAAAAGATAAACAATAAACTGAAACTTGAAAAGGCCAGAAAACGTACTCCCGAGATATTTAAATATGAAATCCTGGAGAAGGCACGTTCTGAAAAGAAGCGTATAGTCCTACCGGAGGGAGAGGATGATCGAACACTGAAGGCTGCTGAATGGATACGAGACAGAGAGATTGCAGGTTTAATACTCCTTGGCGACGAGGAACTGATCAACAAAAAAGCAGCACTGTTGGGAATAAAACTGGGCAGTGAAATCGAGATCATAAACCCTATTAAATCAGAAAAACTTGAGGATTATATTAACACCTATTATGAGCTAAGAAAACACAAACATTACGAAATGGATGTTGCACGTGACCGAATGCAGGATGCAATCTATTTTGGGACCATGATGGTATACAAAAGGGAAGCAGATGGCCTGGTATCCGGTGCCGTTCACACAACACAGCATACCATCAGGCCCGCATTTGAAATAATCAAGACAATGCCTGGAATAGCAAACGCTTCAAGCATATTCTTCATGTGTCTGAAAGACAGGGTGCTGGTATATGGAGACTGTGCAATAATTCCTATTCCAACTACAGAACAGCTTGCTGATATTGCTATCACAAGTGCGGATACTGCGGTGAAATTTGGTATTGATCCGTATATTGCTATGCTTTCATATTCAACTGGCAAATCAGGAAAGGGACCGGAAGTCATCAAGGTAAGAGAAGCCACTGAGATTGCAAGGAGCAAGAGGCCGGATCTGCCCATTGAGGGGCCGATACAGTACGATGCCGCTATTGATCCGGTTGTTGCCAGTATCAAGCTTCCGGACAGCAAGGTTGCGGGCAAGGCTAGCATCTTTATCTTTCCTGACCTCAATACCGGCAACAATACTTATAAGGCGGTACAGAGGTCTTCCGGCGCTGTTGCTATAGGTCCGATAACACAGGGTTTAAAGATGCCCGTAAACGATCTCAGCCGAGGATGCCTTGTGGAAGACATCGTTTATACGATAGCCATAACTGCAATACAGGCACAGTCAGGATAGACATTATTATTTTTGCCTTTTTCAATAAAAGATTTATATGTTAGAATCGGTTTCGTTATTACAAATTATTAACACTTTTTAGGGCTTAAAATGGCAACTATATTACCGTTCAAAGGATTAAGATATAATCCTGAAAAAATAAAAGATATTTCTAAAGTAATAACTCCTCCTTATGACGTTATCTCTGAAAAGGAAAGAGATGATTACTATGAACTCCACCCGGACAATATAATACGGCTGATCCTGAGTAAAGACCTTCCTGGAGATGATCAATCTAATAATAAATACACAAGGTCCTCAGTATTTTTCGATACATGGAGAAAAGAAAAAATCCTGAAAGAGGAAACCGAGCCTGCTATATATATTTATGCACAAGAGTTCACATTGTCAGGTAAGAAATACATACGAAGAGGCTTCATCTCTTTGGTAAAACTGGAAGATTTTCAAACAGGAGAAATTTACCCGCACGAACATACACTTGCAAAACCAAAAGAAGATCGAATGAATTTGATGAAAGCCTGTAATGCAAATCTAAGTCAGGTATTTACCTTCTTTGAAGACGAAGACGCTATAATATCTAGTTTTTTACATAAAGTGTCTGAAGGAGAACCGGGAACTGGTGCAACCCCTGATATTGACTTTACGGATATTTATGGTGTCAAAAATTCGCTCTGGGCCATAAAAGACAAAGCTGTTATTGAAAAGTTAATTGTAGAAATGAAGGACAGGGCACTGTTTATTGCAGACGGTCACCACCGCTATGAAACAGCACTGTTTTATAGAGACCTTGTAAAGGGCGCGAAAAAGGAGCAGGACAGTAACGACGATTCTCCGGCTGACTATATCATGATGATGTGCGTCTCTATGGAAGACCCGGGGCTTCAAATCTTGCCCACACACAGACTGGCCAGAAATGTAAAAGACCTTGATCCCGAAAAGATAAAGAGTTCATTAAATGAGGTTTTTGATATCAGTGACCTGGGGCGTGATTGCAATGCAGAAACATTAACACAAAAACTCAGTGAAGATGCTCACAAACATAAAATTGCCATGTATATAGGCGAAAGCGACAAAAAATTCTATATTCTAACACTGCGTGATGAAAAACTTCTCGACCCGATTTTGACAGGTGAATATATTGAATGGAAGTCTATCGATACAGGGATCTTACATGGTGTCATATTTGACAGGGCGCTGGGCATTCAGGCAAAAAATATTTCTAAATCTGAAAACGTCAAATATAATCAAGGTGTAGAAGACTCGGTTACAAAAGTAAACGAAGGAGAATACCAAATCGCCTTTTTTCTCAATCCGACAAAAATAGGTCAGATAAAAGACATTGCAACTAAAAGGCATAAAATGCCTCCCAAGGCAACGTATTTCTACCCTAAACTTATGACAGGAATGGTTGTCAGGCATATTTCCGGTACCTAGGAACTGGCAATAGGCCAAGGCATATCATAAAATTTGTTGACTTTAAACTAAATTTTAAATAGACTACTGAATTCAAACTAAAATTAAGACTTATCAAGAGTGGTGGAGGGAATGGCCCTGAGAAACCACAGCAACCGGTCTTGGCGGAATGTCAGGATGCTGGTGCTAACTCCTACCTGTTAGGGGAAGATAAGATAAGAATGTCGCGGAGCCCCTTCTTATCTTGTAATTAAGAAGAGGCTTTTTTTATTAATATCTGGAGATGAATATGACTTTTGTTAAAGGTCTTAAATGTAGAGAATGCGGGAAAGGTTATCCTAAGGAGGCTCTTCATGTTTGCAGTTTCTGCTTTGGTCCGCTGGAAGTGGATTACGAATATGAAGCAATAAAGAAAGTAATAAGCAGAGAAAAGATTGAATCACGAGGGAAAACCATGTGGAGGTATAAGGAGCTTTTACCTCTTGATGGCGAGCCTACTGTGGGGACTCAGGTTGGGTATACGCCGCTTGTAAAGGCTGATAATTTAGCCAAAAAACTTGGTGTAGAAGAGCTATATGTAAAAAATGATTCAGTAAATTATCCCACATGCTCTTTTAAAGATAGAGTCGTTTCTGCCGCCCTTTCCAAGGCTAAAGAGCTCGGCTTCAAAACAGTTGCATGTGCTACGACCGGTAACCTGGGGAACTCTGTTGCCGCACAGGCAGTTCAGGGTAACCTTGAAAGCTATATCTTTATGCCCTCCAACCTGGAGCAGGGAAAGGTTATAGGCACTTCAATTTATGGAACAAACGTGATTGGCATAGAAGGTAATTATGATAATGTAAACAGGATGTGTTCAGAGATTGCGGACAAATACGGTTGGGCCTTCGCAAACATTAACCTCCGTCCATATTACGCTGAAGGTTCTAAAACGTACGGCTATGAAATCGTAGAGCAGCTTGGCTGGAAAGCGCCCAAACACGTAGTTGTACCTATGGCAGGTGGCTCTCTGATAATTAAGATAGGCAAAGCGATAAAGGAAATGACAGAGTTGGGATTGATTGACAAATCCAATACCGCACTTTATGGTGCTCAGGCTTCCGGTTCATCACCAATTTCTACCGCTGTAAAGAAAGACAGTGATGTTATCGATCCTGTTATACCGAATACGATAGCACATTCCATAGCAATTGGAAATCCGGCGGACGGATATTACTCAGTTAAGGCCATTAATAATAGTGGTGGATGTGCCGAAGATGTTTCTGACGATGAGTTGGTTGAGGGAATAAAGCTTCTGGCATCGACAGAGGGTATTTTCACAGAAACTGCAGGAGGTGTTACTGTAGCGGTAACAAAAAAGCTTATAGAGCAGGGTAAGTTACCGCGAGATGAGTCTATCGTCATGTGTATCACGGGTAACGGCCTGAAAACTCTTGAAGCAGTAATGGATAAAGTAGAAAAACCGTGCGTTATTGAAGCAAACATAGAGAGTTTTAACGCGATTATGGAGAAAAAAGAAGCCTGTACCGTTTAAACTTTTTGACAACACGCATAAGATTAAATAAAATACCGAGTTCTGTTCAACAGAAAAAATAGTAATATCCCAAAGATAACTTATATATTAAAAAGAAAGAGGTATCGTCATGTCGGTTAAAGTAAGAATTCCAACACCATTAAGGTCGTTAACAAACGGATCAGAAGAAGTTATTGTAGAAGGTAATTCTATTAAAGAAGTAATTGATAATCTTGAATCTAATCACAACGGGTTTAAAGCACGCCTCTGCGATGAGAAGGGGCAAATCAGAAGGTTTATTAATTTCTACCTTAATGATGAAGATATAAGGTTTAAAGATAATCAGGATACTCCGGTCAATGATGGAGATCAAATTTCAATAGTTCCGGCAATTGCAGGGGGAAAAGCACTTTCAATGTAAATTAGGAGGGGGAGTTTAAACCTGAAAATTTTTAAACACAATCAGATCATAGCTTTTTGTGGTACTCTTCGATCAATTCCTTAGGTACGCTTATATCTGACACTATCAGCTCTCCGGTATATTCTTTGCCGTCTCTCTGAAAAAAACCTATTTTGGCAGCAACGAATGTGACGGTTTTAGTTGCTTTCACTGCGATCCCAAGCACGACACCATCATCACAGCTCAACCCGGAAGGTATGTCAACAGATACGACAGGTATGTCGGTTTCATTTATTTTCGCTATCAGGGTCCTTGCAGGTTCTCTGACTTCGCCCCTTAAGCCAGTTCCAAAGATTGCATCTATAATTACATTATAATCGTGAAGTGCTCTTCCAACTTCTCCGATAAGCTCTTCCTGTAACTCTTTTATCTCAAAATTCATATTCAGCAATATCTTCAGGTTCGTTGAGGCGTCACCGTCGGAAAGAATGCGAGATGCCGCAGTTGTTAAGTACACAGAAACGTCCACGCCTTTATTATAAAGGTGGCGAGCAATGACAAACCCGTCACCACCATTATTTCCTTTTCCACAAAAAATTGCGACTCTAGACTTATCTGTCCCGGGCAGCATCTTCAAAACCTCGTCTGCGACATTTCTGCCTGCATTTTCCATTAATATAATTCCAGGAATTTCGTACCCTTCTATTGCTTTTCGGTCAATCTCTCTTATTTCATCCCGTCCTAACGCTCTTTTAATGATATCCATAAAACAACCTTTCAACGTGGAAAAACCACAACTTCACGATACTAAAATCTCGGAATCGTCGAACGTTTTTTCGCACATATTTCTTTAGTTGTCAATCTTTTTTAAATATTTAAAATGAAGAGAAAGAGATGGGATTGCTACCGTTTTACAGACATATCATTAGGTTATTCACAAAAATTACTTGACGATATAGTGTATTTTTTTTAGTATTACAGGATAAATTAAATTATTGCGATTATCAACAGTAGGCGGTAGTTAAAATGGCAAAAGTCAGATGTCCCGGAAGTATGAAAACCATGGTACCCGAACCACTTGAAAGAAAGTGCCCAAAGTGCGGTGATATGATTGAAATCTGGAGCGATGAGGAAAAGGCCGACTGTCGGTGTGGTGAAACCGTATTTAAAGACAAAGCTCCTACATGTGTAATATGGTGTAGTGCTGCGGAGGAGTGCCTGGGAGACATCTTTGATGTAAAACAGATGAAGGCGGACGCAAAGAAGAAAGCGGCTGCGGAAGGGAATCCTGAGTTCGTTGCTCAGGTTGCAGAGAGAATCAAGAAAGAAAAAGATAAAAACTGCGCTCAGATACAAGAGGATGCCAGGAAAGAAAAAGATTCAGGTAGCTAACACGCTTTCTGTTGTAAAGCACTTCTCAATAACACGTTTATTACTCCTTACCGGTTGCTGTTTTCTTGGCCAGTTTGTGTGACTCTTTTACCTGCTCCGGAAGCCGATATCCACGACAACTTTTCAAAACCAGATCAATGGATGCGTTTAAATCAATTTTGTGGCCGGGAGAGATAAAAACAGGCTTGACGTTTTTCCGTGTTCTTAGCACCGCACCTACACATTATCATGTACGGTAAGATGAGAATAACAACCAACCTCTTCGCTTATCTCACCGTAATCACCTATCAACCGGGTTTTTGCACACCCGATTGACGGTTTGTCTAGCAGTAGCTCAATATGCGACGCCAAGCCGATTCCACGAGGATGCGCGATACCTTGTGCATCTAATATAACCACATCGGGCGTTGACATAATCTTTGCAAATGCTTTCAATAAAATTGGCGACTCACGAAAACTCAGCAAACCGGGAATATAGGGGAAATCAACCTTACCTTTTGCCGTAACCGTCTCAACCCTTTCCACCGTTTTCAATTCAAATACAACTAAACTTGCATAAAATATCTTGCTTTTTTTAGTACCTGCCGAACTGCGCCTGCTAGTCTTTCCTGCAGGCTCATTATGGTGAGTGTGGATTTGATGGCCCTTTCAGGTAGATAAGAGACATCGGCGCCAGCAATATATTTAAAGTTTTTTGACGTACACTTTAAAACAATACTCCTTTTTAATCTTCTCTGGATTTCTACAGCCTTTTTATATTTTACATTCCATGGGTGACGCTTCAGATGTTTCATCGATAATTCCTAAGGTTTTGCCGTTTTTGCTCGGTATTATGAATTTGATTTTTTTGGACATACCGTTTGATAACCAGGCTTTTCCATAATATACTCTGACTGTCAACATATTTATAAAGCGGTTAATTAGGCTATAATGTTATAAACCATGCGATATATTGTAGTTATGTATTCTTAGAACAAATGAATTTGCGAAAATCAGCAAGCAGGGTATAGGCTGTTATCCGCCAGCACTTATGTTGAAGATTTTTCGTCAATAATCTGACACTTCAAATCCTGAAAAATAACTTAAAGGGAGGAATAAATATATACACAAAGTCATAACATCTGAATTTTAAAATACTTATTAAATTGATATCTAAACTAACAATTAGCCTTGATTAGTAAAACCTGTACTTGGTTGGTGCATATTTGACAGTTTTTGCCATTGTGCTCTGTTCTTTTAAAATCTAAAGTAACAGGAGTACGTATTTATAATTTAGTGGCACTTAGAGTATGATAATATTTTGTAGACTTTCATCGGATGTACTTGATAATACACACCTTAAGCGACTCAAAAGATCTTTAAGCGAAGAGTGTCAGATACGGGAATTATATTACTTATCAATTTTTTTAATTAGGAAGATATACCTTTTGGCCCTGTTATTGCGATATCTTCTAAGCTCTTAACTTGTATTACAATGTATAAGTTTGTTATTAGTTATATAATTTACTAAATTCATGGCCATCGGCAAATTTAAACTGATTCAGCATATGCTTATTGCATAATAATAATCACTTAATAGTCCATAATTTCCCCTCCGGAAGTCTGATAGGACTTGCCGGTGGCATGATTTTATTCTTGACTTTCCTTTTTTTTTTGCTTTAATAACATACTGTATGCGTAGCAGTTAGATGCTTTTTGTGTTGAAAATTGCCGTTTGTATTTGGCGAAATTAGCCGTTTTTGAAATGTCGAAAGTGTCATATAGTATGTGTATCTAGTGTGGCATGTTGTTCACACTACAATTTATAGGATTTTTATTTTTTTTAATGGGGAGGTAAAATTATGGGTAAAATGAAGTTTTATTTGTTGTTGCCAATGGTCGCCATTTTGGCGTTTGGCAGCGTGTCTTTTGCGCAGAGCTTTGATAAAGAAGCGCTTAAGGCAGAGCTTAGAGCAGAGTTAAAGGCCGAACTCAAGCAAGAGTTGATGGCTGAACTCAAAAGCGAAACAAAGGCTGACATTCAAGAAGCCACACTTGGCTTGAGAGATGTCATAAGGGCTGATTTCAATGATGAAATAAGATCCGAAATAATGCAGGAAAACATTTCAGGTGCAGTAGAAGATGCGTTAGCAGGCTCTGCTCTTTTAGGCGGTTTGTTTAAAGGGGTAACTGTTGGTGGATTTATCGATACCAACTTCATGTACAACTTGAGAAACTCCGGCGAAAATTATACTAACAGGAATGCAAACGCTAAAGTAAACTTCGTGGGTGAAAACGAAGACAACTCATTTGTGCTTGAAAACTTTGCAATGTTCATGGATAAGGAAGCTACCGATGAGCACCCAATAGGCTGGCAGATGCATACGTATTGGGGTGAAAAAGCACAGAGAATTACTTTCTTTGGTCCGGGAAACGATACGAGTGCTTCTTCTGATACCGAGGGTGCAGCTGGTTTCAACGACAGGTTTGCCATAGCAGCAGCAAATATTACCTGGAATGCACCGGTATTCGGAAAGCATGTTTCAATTACCATGGGTAAAATGTATACATGGATTGGCTATGAACTAGTAGAAAACATAGGCAACCCGAACTATACGCACGGTATGGTTTACAATAATGTAATACCATTCACGCACACGGGTATATCCTTCGATGTATCTGAGTTCCTTCCAAGTGACAAATGGGGCTTAACCCTTTACCTTGTTAATGGATGGGACAGTTACATTGATAATAACGAAGGGAAGTCATACGGAGCCTATCTTACATACCAGCCAAATGACGATTTCTTCATCTCTCTGGCTACAATAAACGGAGCGGAAACTCCATCAGGTACAGGTAGTGCTGGTGGCCCTGTTACTGGTAATACTGGTTTCAGTGGTAAGCACCAAAGTTCTAACGTATTTATGTACGACATCGTAATGACTTATTCATTACCACAGGTAGAGAAACTGAGCCTCGGATTTAACTGGGATCATGGTCGTGCTGAAGATAATGCTTTTACTGGATTTGCTGATCCCAATCAAGAAGGTAGTACTAGGGCAAATAGTAGTGCTCACTGGTGGGCAGCGGTAGTGTATGCGATGTACGATTACACTGACAATCAACAGGGTGCTTTCAGGTACGAGTATTTTGATGATGATGATGGTGCAAAGGCATTTGGTATTTCAATGTATTCATTAACGTATACGCATAATATTACTATTGCGGAGAACCTTTTGATCAGGCCTGAAATCAGGTACAATAAGTATAATGTTTCAGATGGTCAGGAGGACGCTGGCATGGGTATATCCCGTACTAATGGCGATGGTGAAACACAAACGAATGATGATGAAACTATACTTGCGTTGGGCGTAGAATACGTATTCTAATATGAATTAGTTTGTTTTTATTATGCTGCGCAAATTATTATTTGTGTAGAAACCCAGGTCAAAACATTTCCTCCCCCGTTTTGGCTTGGGTTTTTGTATTTATAGACTTCCCCCCCACCCACACATCAATTCCTCCTTTGAAAGGGGCTAGGGGGATGTTCTAACAATCTCATCTATTTTATTTTCCAGAGCATTTAACACACCAACCATATTTTTCTTCACATCTACATCAAAGAAACGTATAAACTTAACTCCCAAATCTTGCAACTTCATTTGTCTGTTCATATCATAGTCATATTTACCATTGTGACTGTTCCCATCTATTTCAATAGCCAACATCAATTCATGACAGTAAAAATCTACTATAAATTCATCAATGGGTACTTGTCGGTGAAATTCATATTTAAAAGCCTGTTCCTTTATTTACCTCCAAAGCAAAATTTCTGACAAAGTGCTGTTCTTTCGCAAATCTCGTGCAAATTGTTTTAGCTTTGGGTTGTATGGTATTATGGTGTTTTGTGGCATTTACAATTTCCTGAATCCTTCTTAAAGAGTTCAGACATCCCCCTAATCCCCCTTCAAAGGGGGACTTTGCGGCAGTTTCTTTATTTTTCGTAGTTCTTCAGTTCTTCCATTGTCTCAAATGTCATTTGCTTTTCCCCAAGTGATTCGGCAAGAAACCGAAGCTCCTCAAATGTTGAAAAGAGATCGTAGCTCATTGCGGAGATTTGTTCGAAATCAAGGAGTCCCAGTCCCCAGAGAAAGGTAAAGCACTTTTTCCTAAGGCCTGCACTCAGTTCCGGGTAACACTCTTCTATCTCACTTTCTCTGGCTTCTTGAGTATCATAGGAAGGTTTTCCGCTCTTTATAAGACGGCTGTCAATATAGACATTCCACAGGTATTTGTACCTTCTGAATGCCCCGGTACCTTCAGGGGGAACAAGAGAGCCTCTATGCTTAAACTTTTCGTTTAACTGGTCAGCCACATGCATAAGTTCATGCCTGACCCGACCCTCAAGGTTGTCTAAAGAGTCCACTATCTCCAACACCAGAGTTATGTTATCTGAACTGGGATAGTTCATGTCTATAGGAGAATCTGCGGGAGTATGTTTAATCGTAATTTTTTCCAGTTTCTGATTTATACCCAACTCTTCAACAACATTCTCAATCATCTTACAAATCTCGTCACAATTTTCAAAACCGTCATCAATCTTAAGCATATAATCATACCTTTCTATAAGTATTATTCTAACGTTACTGAGGAATAAATATTGTTTTCTTCGCCTTTGCAATATTATTACAACAACCAGGTAAATTCAACTTTTTTCTCTTCATGCAAACTTGATGCATACAATAAGCATAATCACACAGCATAAATGATTGACTAATCAGTCATCAGGGGGTAAATTTGCATTAAGTAACTACTTAGCTGCTGATGGTAATTTCAAATTTTTTGAACTGGAATTCATTAGCAACTTTGCAAAAATATTATCACTTTTGCAACAGGGATTAGAGTTGAGGATAATTGAAAATGGCTGACCTATTTGACGCAAGAGCAAAGTCTGCAAAAAAATCTCCACTGGCAGAAAGGATGAGGCCGCAAAACCTGGATGAATTTGTCGGACAGGAGCACCTCGTAGGTCCCGATAAAATTCTCAGCGGCTTCATGGAAAGAAAGGAATTAGTTTCCATGATTTTCTGGGGCCCACCGGGAGTAGGAAAAACTACTTTGGCCTTAATTATATCCAGGGCAATGGGCTCTCACTTTGTTTCCTTTTCTGCTGTATTGTCAGGCGTCAAGGAAATTCGTGCCGTTATTGAAGAGGCCAGGCAACAGCTTAAATATTATGGCAAAAGAACCGTCCTTTTTGTTGATGAAATACATAGATTCAATAAGTCCCAGCAAGATGCCTTTCTACATCACGTAGAAGACGGTACTATTACGTTGATTGGTGCTACTACAGAGAACCCTTCATTCGAGATTAATGCACCTCTCCTTTCTCGCTGCAAGGTGCTGGTCCTCGAACAACTTACTATAGATAACATCAAAACTATTATTGTCAGTGCATTATCGAGCAAGGAGCGAGGGCTGGGTAATTTAGAAATAAAGGTAAATGATGATGCCCTTAATTTCATAGCAGACCTTTCTCATGGCGAGGCGAGAGTTGCCTTAAACACCCTTGAGTCATCATTAATGTTGACGAAACCCGATAGGGGAGGAAAGATAACGATTACTTTAAAAATTGCCCAGGAAGCCATGCAGCGAAAGGCACTTCTGTATGATAAGGGCGGAGAAGAACATTACAACGTGATTTCCGCTTTTATCAAATCCATGCGTGACAGTGATCCGGATGCAGCACTTTACTGGCTGGCACGTATGCTGGAAGCCGGAGAAGACCCTCTCTTTATTGCAAGACGTATGGTTATCTTTGCCTCAGAGGATATTGGTAACGCTGATCCGGTCGCCATCCAGGTGGCAGTGTCAGTTAAAGATGCATTTCATTTTGTCGGAATGCCGGAGGGATGGATACCGTTATCACAGGGTGTTACTTATCTTGCTACCGCTCCAAAGAGCAACGCCTCATATAAGGCATATCTAGATGCGCTAAATGATGTCAAAGAGAAAGGAGCATTGGGAGTGCCTCTTCACATCAGAAATGCACCAACAAACCTGATGAAAGATCTTGGTTATGGAAAAGGATACAAGTATCCACATGATCATGGTGGTTACGCAGGACAATCCGGTTTACCAAATGAACTTCAGGGCAAGGAGTATTATAAACCAACAGATTTTGGATTTGATAAAGAGATCAAAAAACGGCTTGCATTTTTCAAATCAAAACGCAAGAAGGATAAATAGGGCAAACTGACTCTTCCCATTTTAGTATATTGGGAAAATCCTGATTAATATGGGAATATTTCAGTATATAATATTGTCATATATAAGAGGGTAGGATTGCTTTAGACAGTTATCACGACAAAAACCATTCTTCGGCTTCCCCGTTCGTACCGGCCAGGGCGGGCATTTAGGATGACGTCACACTGAGCGAAGTCGAAGTGTTATCGACATAGAAATTCCGATACAATTAAATCAGGGGAAAGTATCCATGAATGTTGTCTCTAAGTATTTCAATTGGTTGCAAAAGGACAATCCCAAAAATATTGTCGAGAGCTATCCTGAAATAGACGATCAAAAAGAGACCTCTGTTCCGGGTGTCTATATTGTGGGAGATTTGACCGGCATACCTTTGCTTAAACTAGCAGCAGATGGTGGGGCTAAAATAGTAAGACAACTTTTCTCTGATCAAAAAATGGCCTTAGAAAAGGAGAAGAATTCTGATATTTATGACTTGGTCATTATCGGAGCCGGACCTGCGGGTATTTCCACCGCAATCGAATGTAAAAAAAAGGGCATTAATTACATCGTTTTAGAATCCAATCGTATCTTAAATACGATAGAGAATTTCCCAAAGGAAAAACCTATTACCTTAAGGCCGGATGGAGTACCGTTAGAACTCCCATTGGAAATGAATGATGGGACCAAGGAAACACTCCTCGATGAACTAACGTCCCAAATAGGAAGAGAAGGTCTAAATTTTGAAGTGGGAACTTTTGTTCAAAAACTCAGTCGCAAAGATAACATAATCCATATCGAAACAAACAAAAGTGCTTATAAGGCAGACATGGTCGTGCTTGCCATAGGAAAAGCCGGTAACAGCAGACAGCTTAAAGTACCCGGTGAATTATTACCAAAAGTATTCAACAAATTGTATGACCCCGGGGAATTTGCTGAAAAAAATATTCTGGTTGTTGGCGGTGGTGACAGCTCATTGGAATGTTCCATTGCACTTGCAAAATCAGGGAATAAAATAATCCACTCTTACCGTAAAGAAGAACTTTCCAGGCCCAAAGAAGAAAACATGAACAGATTCAACGACCTGGTAGAGCAAGGCAAGGTTACACCATTTTTTGAATCAACAGTAACCGAGATACGGGAGAAAGAAGTTGTCCTGAAAACAAAAGAAGATGTTAAAACTATACCTAATGACGTTGTTTTTACTCTCATTGGTCGTGAATTACCTACACAATTTTTCAAACGAAGTGGCATACGTATGGAAGGAGAGAAAGGATTATTATGGTGGTGGCTAATGGTCGCATCAATAAGTTTTTTCTCTATGCTCTATTTTGGTAAAACCGGAATCTCTTTTAACGTGTTTGCAGGGTCTGATACAATACCGGCAAAGATAATTGCATATCTAAGCGCACCATTTCAAGCACCGCTTAATTGGCCCCTTTCAGGTTACAAATGGTACCCATCATTAAACTTCATTCTGGGATGGACAGGTTCGATGATTTTCTTAATTTCCGGAATCTGTTCTCTTGGATTATTAGTAAGACACGGAAATGTTTATTTTCGAACTCCATGGCGTGCGTTTAAGTATACATATTTCATAGGAGTAAGCACATTTTTTACCATATTATATTTTTCTCAATTGCTGCATAATACAGAGGGAATAGCAGAGTGGATCGAGTCTCCCACATACTGGTATTCACTTTTCTATTGCGTAACAATGCTCATCTTTGGTATTCGTCGTACCTATGTCAGAAAAACACGCTATGTTTTCTGGCAAATGACAGCACTTATATCGATTCAAATTTTCTTCCTTTTTCTATTTCCATTTTACCTGTACAAACCTCTCATCCTTGATAACCTTGGTGCACAACACTGGATAGTGTCAGAACTATTCCCGAGCGGCAAATGGAGTAGTTTTGCTTTTATCTTATTCTGGCCGCTTAATATGTGGGAATTTGGAAGTAGCACTTTCTGGACTTGGTTTCCGTTTGTACAGTCTGGTTTTATTCTATTCTATTTAATAAGACATTACGGCAAAGGTGTATATTGTGGTTGGATTTGCAGTTGTGGAGGTATGGCTGAAACACTGGGAGATGAATACCGGCGTAAGACACCACATGGTCCAGGAGCTAAAAAACTTGAAAATGTCGGCCAGATCATCCTTTTTGTTGCTATCATTTTTACCCTGATTATCTATTTGAATAAATCAGGTATATGGGATTCTTTTCCTCTTTTAAGTTATACAATGGCAGGAATATACAAATTTTCAATAGACGTGGTTTTTGCTGGTATACTTGGCCTCGGTGTCTACTTTTTTCTAGGGGGAAGGATTTGGTGCAGATATGGATGTCCACTTGCTGCACTCATGCACATATACGCAAAGTTCTCCAGATACCGAATTCTATCAGAAAAGAAAGATTGCATCTCTTGCGAAATTTGTACAAGGGTATGTCATATGGGAATAGACGTTATGAATTTTGCAAACAAGGGTATCCCAATGAATGATGTAGAGTGTGTGCGATGTTCGGCTTGCGTAACAGAGTGTCCAATGGACGTCCTCTCTTTCGCAAAATTAAGACATGCAGATAGCCATAATCGTAGTCGGGAGCAAGTACCATGTTATGGTAAAGATGATTGGCGAGCGGGGATAAAGTAGTAGGTGTGGGCTTCTTCCGGCAAGGCAGAAACCTTGCTTCCCCGGACAAAAGGCGCCGAGGACTTTTCGCAAGGAATCCAATCCTTTTCTTTGAGTGTCACAAATTGACATTAAGTTTGAATCAATAAAGGAGTATATATTGTGAAAAAAATTATTATTGTGTTTTATATTATATTTTTTGTTGTGCCACAAGTGACATTTGCTGAGGCAGACAACACATTCTGGGACTGCTATCAGGATATATTGAATAGTGTCGTAACGGTAAACACGTTTACATCGATTGATGGAGATTTCAGTCATGCATCTGTTGACTATGAAAAAATTAAGAGTGAGCCTGCTCTTCAGAAAAAAATTATGCTCCAACTGAAAAAATTAAAAATAGTTAAGACACCAGAAGGGGAAACATACAAACTTGCATTTTGGATCAATGCGTACAATTTTTTTACTATAGTTGATGTTGTTAATAATTATCCGGTAGCGGGTATGAAAAAGATCGGCTGGAAAAGCAGACATCACGAGGTTGAGGGTGTGCTTTATAGTCTTGACAACATTGAACACAATGTTATCCGTCCACTTGCCGATCCGCGTATACACTTCGCCATAAACTGTGCTTCGGTGGGATGTCCAAGCTTGAAAGTGGAAATATTTGACGGTAATCGAATAGACATGCAATTAAACAAGGTAGTGGTGAATGCGTTGAAAAATCCTCTGCACCTGAGAATGGTTAATAACAGGCTGAACGCAACACAACTATTCAATTGGTTCAGCAAGGATTTTGAATCTGGTGGATATGGAGGAGTTGCAGGTTTTGTCAAGAGGTTTGCTCCGAAACGGTTAGTGGGTATCCAGCAAATAGAGAAGAAGATAAAATATGACTGGAATCTAAATACAGTGCAAAATGTGTTGAAAAAGATGGAGGAACTTGGTACAAAACTCCCAGAATTAAAACTTGCAAGAAAATTGATAGTAGGAAATGTTGAGTAAGAAACCCAACCTCTACAAATAAATATAATGTTTTTACAGAACGGGTTTTTTGCCCACCGACAATTTTTCAATTCTGCTGTAAATTACCAAAATCATGTACCTCTTTCTTGCCTGAGATGATATTATAGATCAAAATACGTAAACCAATATCATCTCAGGCAAGAAAGGAGATGTAGTATATTTATGAAAAAAAGCCTTAATGTTGTATTTATAAGGATAAATAGTGTAGCTGACGAAATAATTCCACCTCTTCATTATGGATATCTTGCTGCAAGCTTACCACGTTCATGTAACGTATCTTTGATTGACATGCTCAGGGATAATATGGATGAGGAATGTCTTTTAAAGGAAATTACGAGTAAAAGGTTTGACTTAATCTGCCTCAGCGGGTATTCCAAGGATATAGTACCTATCAGAAATCTTTCTGGTAAACTAAAGGTACATTCCCCTGAATCTATCATTGTGCTTGGAGGTGTCCAGTCCAGTTTGATGCCGGAAGCCACTATGGAGTTTGTGGAACCTGGTGTGGATTTTTGTTTTACCGGTGATGGAGAAAACAGTCTTGCCAAATTTGTTGTGAATACAGAATGTAGAAACTTTTCTCATGATATCCTAAAAGATATTCCCGGACTTGTTTTCAGGTTAAACGGAAAAATAGTTAAAAACCCTTCGGAATTAATTGTAGACTTGGATTCCATTCCTTTCCCCAGATGGGATATAATGCCTCCTGCTTCTTACCCAAAATCTCCACATGGCGCATTTTTCAGACAGTTTCCCTATGCCGCTACATACGCAACACGAGGATGTCCTTTCCCCTGTACCTTTTGTGCTGCCTCAAAAGTATCGGGTAAGACGGTACGGCATAGAAGTGTAGAAAATATTATGGAGGAAATTAAATTTCTTAATAAAACGTATGGAGTTAAAGAGATCCATTTTGAAGATGATAATTTTTCTGCTAAAAGAAAGCTCCTTGTTGAGTTTTGTGAAACTCTGCTGAAAGAAGATCTTGGTATAACATGGTGTTTTCCTAACGGACTAAGGCTTGAAATACTTGATATAAATGAGCTTCGTTTAATGCGTCGTGCCGGTTGCTATGCGGTAAATGTAGGAGTTGAAAGCGGTAGTGATCGCGTCTTGAAACGTATGAGAAAAGGCATAACAACAGAAAAGATGAGGGAAAGCATTGCTAAAGTTAAAAGTGCGGGGATTGACATAGGCGGTTTCTTTATCATCGGCTTCCCTGGCGAAACAAAGGAGGATATTTTACAAACAATAAAATATTCAAGGACACTTGAACTTGACCGAATAGGGGTTTCATACTTTCAGCCATATCCCGGGACCAAAGAGTACGATGATCTTGTGGAATCTGGTAAATTCAGCTATGACATGAACTTGATGAAACTATCCCTTCATACGATAAACTACATTAATGAGAACCTTACTAAACGACAACTTTATTGGTTGAGAAGAAGAGCCTTTTTTACTTTTTATTTTCGATGGAAAATAGTTGTAAAACTCTTGAAAGAAGTAAGAAATATCGAACATATGATGTTTATTTTAAAAAGAGCAATGCGCTGGTTAACAAGCTAGATATATGGAGTGCATCACCGTGATGATGCGTACTAAAGCAGTACACGCTTACTGCACTCCACAAACGAAAAGACTTCCATGCCGGACATAGACAACATATTAAAAACCGCCTGGGTCAGACAATTGAAGGCAGACTGGAAAACTGCGAATTTTCATTACTTTAAAGACTCTATGCACCTCCCAAGCCTTGAACTCTCTTATTCAGAGGATGTTTTAGGCACGTGGAGAGGTGGTTATTATCGACGCCTGTCCATCAGCATTATTCTCATCAATAACTATACATGGGAATATGTACAGGAGGTTCTTTACCATGAAATGGCCCATCAGTATGTAGAAGAAGTTCTAGAAATCCGGGACAACCTTCCTCATGGAGAGGCATTCAAGCGGATTTGTCGGGAAAATGGTATTGACCCCACGGCCACAGGTGATATTCAATCCTGGGTAGAAAAACGCAATAATTCCTCCTCCGTAAGTTCAGAAAATTACAAGATACTGGACAAAGTCCACAAGCTGTTGGCGTTGGCACAAAGCCCCAACGAGCATGAAGCCCAGAACGCCATGTCCAAAGCCCATGAATTTTTATTAAAACACAATCTGTCGTTATTGGATGTACAGACTGAGTGGAACTACATCTATAAGCAAATCGGTGAAGTGGGGAGGCGTAATCCCATCAAGTCCATAATCAGTGCCTTAATTTCTAAATTTTTTTTTGTAGAGGCTATCTGGACATTCGGGTATGACCAGCACAAAAACCGAAGTGGTCAAGTTTTGGAAATTTACGGTACGCCGGAAAATGTTGAGATGGCAGAGTATGTATATGACTACCTTCAAAATATCTCGGAGCTTCTATGGGCAGAGTATAAGAGACGAGAAAAAATCAAAGGAAACAGGCATCGAAGAACCTTCATTTATGGCCTTCTGGACGGTTTTTATAACAAATTGGATAGCCGGGTTGTTGAAAACCAATCCAAAAAGCTTGTCTGGATGGGAGACCCCCGGCTCAATGAGTTTTATCGCCGTAGAAATCCCAGGATTGCACGCTCTTCATCCCGCTATTCCCGTAGCTGCCAAGACACTTATAATTCCGGAATTACCCAAGGCAAAAACCTTGTTATCCATAAGGGCATTCATGGAAAAGGAAATGGGATAGTTAAGTTTTTAAATTGATTGCATAAGTGAAATATAAAATAAAGAGTTGGCATCATTTTTTATTATGTTTTAGAATTTACCCCAAAAATATAGGAGTATTCATGTCTACCACCATAGATGATTTCTCAGCATTTTATGTCAATGTCTTAGACGGAGATATCGTGATTAATTTTGAGTAATAAGCAATATGGAGGTAGTATTCGATGAAAATATTGTTAATGAATTATTAATTACGCTTAATTACGCTAAACAGCCTTTTTGCCAGTTTAGGGTCGAGGCTTTTAAGTATTTTATACTGTTCTAAGGCAGAACCTCTATCATTTAAACTAAGATAGGCAATACCGAGACTTAAATGAGCATCTGCATCATCAGGGTCAATCCTTATTGCCTGCTGGAATGCCTCAGCCGCCTCTTTATACCTACCTAATGCTCCATAGGCAATACCAAGATTATTACGAACCAATGCATAATCAGGGTCGATTCTTATCACTTGCTGGAATGCCTCTATCGCATCTCTATACTTGCCTAACCCGGCATAGACACCACCAAGATTATAATGAGCCTGTAAATAATTAGAGTCAATCCTTATCACCTGCTTAAATGCCTCCACTGCCTCTTCATACTTGCCTGATCCACCATAGGCAACACCAAGATTATAATGAGCATCTGCATAATCAGGTTTAATCCTTATTGCATGCTTGCATGCCTCTATCACCTTTTTATTTTTGCCTTGTTCGGCATAGGCATTACTAAGATTATAATGAGCCAGTGCATAATCGGGATTTGACCGCAGGGCTTGTAGATAATGCTTGATGGCTTCTTCTGTTCGGCCTTGTTCTCTAAGAACAATGCCTAGATTATTGTGTATTACATAATTATTGGAAGTATGTCTAAGGGTATGTTTAAAAAGTGTAATACCGTTCTCCCAATATTGAACTTGTTTCCATGTTAATACTATTAAAACCGGAAGAATGATAGCTGCTAATGTACTAAGCCATATTTTTCGGTGACGCCATTTTGATAGTAAATCATTTGCGCCCCAGGCAATAATAATAAACAACCCTATCAGTGTTACATATGTGTATCGATCTGCCATCGCCTGCGAGCCCACCTGTACTATACCAATCACCGGAATAAGAGTTACAATATACCATAACCACCCAACTGCAAGATATGGGATTCTCCGAGCCTTGCGGATAACCAATATGGTTATTAATACCAGCGCGAACCCTGCGACTACACCTTTCCAAAGCTGTAGACTATTGCCAGGATGAGGATACAGAAGTGCCAACTTCACAGGCCATATCATGTCCACTATATACTCGGTATAAGCAACAAATGCATTAATGATACGTGTCTGGATAGAATACGTCTTTGCTATTTCCATCGCCCCACCACGTTCTTGAACAATAAAAGTAACAATGCTTGAACCTACGGCAAGAGCAAAGAAAGGAGCTTTCTCTAATACCAGCCGGAATATATCCGCTCTCTCATTTGTATGTTGACCAGTTGCTACATTCTTGGTATCGCGTAGAAGGCAAAGACGTCCAAGTGGCCAGAAGTCCAGCAATAGCAGTATAAAAGGCAGAGTAACAAGCATGGGCTTAGACATGAGACCAAGCACAAAGAACAGGACTACCAGCAAGTATCCCTTGATTTCACGCTTCTTAACATAGAGGATGTACGCCCATACAGTCAGCATCATGAAAAATGTGCTGAGTACATCCTTCCGTTCTGCCACCCAGGCAACAGACTCTACATGAAGGGGATGGAGGGCAAACAACGCTGCAACAAAAGAGCTTTGCCACAGAGTACCGGTCATTCGTACAAGAATCAGAAACAGTAGAAGCGTGTTAGCCACATGAAACAGTAGACTGGTAAGGTGATGACCCCTGGCATTGAGACCATATAGTTGGTAGTCGATCATATGGGAGATCCATGTAAGTGGATGCCAGTTGCTGGCATGTGAAGATGTGAATGCCCAAGTTAAGCTGTCAAAAGTCACACCTTTATGCACATGGGTGTTCTCTGTGACATACTTATCATCATCATAGATAACAAAATCATTATTCAGGACTTGCCAGTAAACAGCAAGTGTTGCTATGACGAGGAATAGACATATCATGTAAAAATATTTTTTATTAAGAAAATTGGTAGCATTATTATCTTTCATTAACAGTTTTTCGTTTATGTGTTTTGGCTTTGACTTCATACGTCCTTTTCTCATTCTTGCCACTTTTCTGTTTTACTCAGTCCATATTAAAATCAAAAATTCTAAATTTTGCTAAATGCAATCTTTGCAAAATATACTGTAATAATGTATTTATTGTCCTGAGACCATAAATAATACTGCGCTTTAAATTGATAGACGATGCCTCTTCCATATAACGGCATGGAACCGGTAGATCCCCAATTATAAATCCGGCATAAGCTGCCTGAAGAAGAAACTGTGAATCAAAGACAAAATCATTTGAATTATTCTGGTAGGGAATTGTCTCCAACACCGTTCTTGAAAAAGCTCTAAAGCCGGTATGCCATTCAGACAGGTTTTGGCCTGTTACTATATTCTCTATAATTGTCAGAAACCTGTTTGATAAATACTTGTAAAATGGCATGCCTGAGCTGAGGGCTTCTTTACGAGTCCTCACCCTCGACCCCAGCACAAAATCACATATCCCTTTTTCTATGATTTCTATGAAAATGGGAGTAAGGCGGCTGTCATACTGATAGTCAGGATGGATCATAACAACTATGTCAGCCCCACGCTTAAATGCGGTTTCATAGCATGTCTTCTGATTAGCACCGTAACCCATATTTTTATCATGTACAATGACAGTTAGGCCCAAATTTCTTGCAATCTCAACAGTATTGTCTTTACTTGCATCATCAACAAGTATTATTTCACCAACAACCCCCTCAGGAATATCATTAACTGTCTTTTCTAAGGTGCTCTCCGCATTGTATGCTGGCATTACCACTACTACCTTATTTTTTCCCATAAGCTTTCTTCCTAAGGTACTTCAGGGGTGAAAAAATCGCTTTCTTTATAAGGTGATATTTCAAGTCTCGCTTAATTTTCTATAGGAAAAGGGGTAGTTCAGATAAGAATGATAGTTCCCTGTCCACTCACTAAGATGTGGTAAAATGACTCGTACTGTTTATAGCCAATCATTATAAAAGCGGGGGTTTGTTTTGCAATATAAATCCTAGTCACATTTATGCAAAAGACAATCTTGCAGAGTATTAATAATACAACAACAGAAATAAATGATTAAGCCGTTTGTCATGATGATGTATAGATCATCAGGGCCAGCCAGTTACTTGACGATAAATAGGAACACACAAAGAAAATTATTTTAAAAAGTATAGCAAATTAGTAACCGGTGCAAACCGTTCTTACGCGGGTGTAGTTGTATCTGAATTACAAACTATGCAAAGAGTTGAGGAAGTTACTGCAAGTGGCAAAGTTAGTATGATTTATGACTTGTTAATAATATTGACAACTAATGTGATTTGTGAGACAAGTAATTGTAAATATGGGAAATATATATTATTATAATCACCCTGTTCCAGTGAAATTGTTTAGTTTTCAGGAAAGGAAGTGTTAATGATGAAAGGCGGGCGAAATTCACAGCGATATCAGAGCCGACGAGAGTTTCTCAAGAATGGTCTCTACGCAGGATTAAACGCAAGTCTGGTAGGAAGTCTTCTCCTAAGTAGCTGCGGGAAAAGGCAGCGTTCTGCAACTAACGTCATATTGATCTCAATTGACACACTACGTGCCGACCATCTGAGTTGTTATGGATATCAAAGACCCACTTCACCCATTCTAGACAAATTCGCCTCGCAGGGTCTGCTCTTCGAGGACGTATCCACCACTTGCCCATGGACGCTACCAGCGCATGCGTCGCTGTTGACCGGATTGTATCCCCGCCGAAACGGTGTGAGAGCACGTACAGATCGTTTGCGTGATGATGTTTTAACTTTGGCCGAAGTTCTCAGGGAACACGACTTCATAACCTCCGGCATCGTCAATTCACATTGGTTAAGCAAAACAAATGGATTGGATCATGGATTTGAGGAGTTTCTCTACGTTAAAGAATACGCCGACAGGACAAAGCCAACGAGAGTCGAAGACGAGGCCAGGAACTGGCTGTCTAAACGCCGCGACAAGAAATTTTTTCTTTTTCTGCATTACTATGATGTACATAGTGACTATCATTCACTGCCACACTATGAGAAGCAGTTTGTCCGTCCCTATAATGGAATAGTTGATGGCAGTACCAGCCAACTGCTAGACTTCCGATACGGCCGGATACCGTTGCCAAACCAAGCAGATACTGAGCACTTGATCGATCTGTATGATGCCGGTGTTCGGCAAATGGACGATGGAATGGAAAGGTTATTTGCACTCCTTGAAGAAAAAAACCTGCTTGACAACACCCTGATAATTGTCACGTCAGACCACGGCGAAGAGTTTATGGAACACGGAGGAGTACTCCATGGCCGGACTTTTTTTCAGGAAGTTCTCCATGTTCCTCTAATTATGCGAGGACCTAATTTGCCACAAGGACAGCGTATCAAAGGTATTGCCTCACTGATCGATGTGATGCCAACTCTACTAGCCATGCTGGGCATTTCCCCACCTCCCGGTTTAGACGGTATAGACTTGCAGTCCTTATGGCAAAGAAATAATGCAGGTTCACCAAAACGATTACTTTTTGGCGAAGCAGATTGGAACAACATAGTTGACAACAAAACCGTCGACGATATCAAGCGTTTCATTCGCCAAAATCACTACAAACTCCACGTCAATCGTGTAACAGGGAAAATGGAACTTTACGATATAGTTAACAACCCGGATGAAAATATAGATGTCTCTTCCAAGCATACTCCCCTGGTAAAGTTAATGCGTTCACGATTAAGAGACTTTTTGAGAATCGGTAGAACAGGAAGGACGGTCGATCCTTTGTCCCCTAAAGAAGTAGAACTTCTCAAAAGTCTTGGATACCTGCAGTAACTGGGCAAAACCGTTAATTGAATATAACCAATGAATAATGATGTGAAGCCAACTTTCATCCTGTTCAACAGAATTATAATGGCAAAACAAACTGCAAAAATGATATAATGCTCGATCGATAAATGTGAGTAAGGGTGCTAATGTAACCGCTCCTTTAAGCATAAAACAGAGACGAGAAATACCAGGTATGAAACATAAACAAAAATCGGCAAACTGCTTGAGTCGGCGTGAGTTGTTGAAATACGGACTCTACGGTGGTCTGGCGGCAGGCTTGTCGCCAAGCCTTTTGCTTAGCGGCTGTGGGAAACGACAACACGCAAAAAAACCAAACATTATCCTCATAACGCTGGATACCACACGGGCTGATCGTCTGGGTTGCTATGGATACCGGCGACAGACAAGTCCAAACTTAGATAAACTCGTCGAAGAATCAGTCCTTTATACACGTGCAATCGCACCATCAAGCTGGACGCTTCCCTCGCATGCATCCCTTTTCACTGGAAAATTTACTTCGAGTCACGGGGCACGTTATGATCCCGATGGCCCGCTGCTTTTGACCAATGCAATCAAAGGGCCGAAATCGTGGGACGTATACAGGGCGCGTGGGTTGGCTCAGAACGAAGTTACGTTGGCAGAGATTCTTAGGGAGAATGGGTACACAACTGCTGCGGAAGTGGGCGGTCCCTGGTTGAAGCGGATTTTCGGCCTGAATAAAGGTTTCGACTATTACAATGACTCTCAAATAAGTACCGTGAACGGTCGGCTGGCCAATCAGGTTACTGCCAGTGCACTGAACTGGCTTAAAAGAGCTCGCGAGAAAGAGTTTTTTCTTTTCCTGAATTATTTTGACCCGCATGGCCCATATCGCCCCCCTGAAGATTTCGCTTTAAAGTTTCTTCCCAAGGACAAGTACTTTGCCAAAAGGAAACCGACGCAGGCAGAAAACAGTGCGCTTTATGACGCTGAGATTTTATATATGGACCATTATATCGGCCAGCTCTTACAAAAACTCAAGGACGATAATTTGTATGATAACACGCTGATTATCGTTACGGCAGACCATGGTGAATTGTTTGGGGAGCATGGCAAATTCGGCCACGGTCATTATCTCTATCAGGAGGAGCTTCACGTTCCGTTATTCATAAAATATCCAGCCGGTGAAATGTCTCCAAAACGAACGGATTTACCGTTGCAATTAACTGACATTCTACCGATGATTTGTGAAAGGGTTGGAATAGCCATACCGGGAAGTATTCAAGGCACCTCGCCGCCTCAAATCAAGCATCCAATCATAGCAGAGACGTATCCTCTACCGCGTTTCACTGAGGATGGCAGCTGGCAATCGATTTTCGAAGGTGACTTCAAATTCATCTGGAACAGCAAGGGCCAACACATGCTGTTCAACCTCAAGGATGACCCCGAGGAAAATGTAAATATAATCGATAAGGGCACCAAACGAGCTGAGGGGATGATGACGCAGCTGAAGCAATACCTGGTTAAACTTCCAAAACCGGGGCCGGCTGTGCCGGCGGGAGAGCCAGACGACCAAACCAAGGATGCCCTTAAGAGTCTCGGATATGTTAATTAACCATAAACAATCCCGGATGATAAGAAATTGTTTTTTAGAAATTTTGGCATGCCTGGTTGATAACAGTCAGGACGGGAGAGCGTTAACCCAGAATTGCAGAAAGGGTTTCATCAGGTACTGTGGGTATGGATGATTCCAATGAAAAGGGGGTTTTTAATCAAAGGCTTAATTTAAATAATGATCAATACAGGGCAAATTGAGATGATTGCTAATATTTTGAAAAAGTTTTTTTTGTTTTCGATCTTTATTGTATTAGTATTGATTAACAATACTGAAAGTGCTTATGCATATATTGGGCCTGGCGCAGGCTTTGCCTTTGTCTCATCGTTTTTTATATTACTAATAACTTTCTTTCTGGCGTTACTCACCTTCCTCTTTTGGCCTATCCGGTTTCTTGTTAAGACTTTCAGGAGGAAAAGACCCTTACATACAAAATATGATGTCAAACGTGTTGTTATCGTAGGTTTAGATGGAATGGATCCCGAGTTAGCGTCTCAATATATGAAAGAAGGTAAACTACCAAATCTATCCAAATTGAGTAAATCCGGAACATTTCAGAAACTACAGACCACACTCCCCGCGATATCACCAGTGGCCTGGTCAACCTTTATGACAGGTGTTGATCCATCCAGACATAATATATTTGACTTCTTGAACCGAAACCTTAAAACCTATCTTCTAGAACTATCCTCAACAAAGATAGAGAAATCGTCCAGGTCTATTTCTATAGGAAATTATTCGATACCTATTGGTAAACCAATAGTCAAATTGCTCAGGAAGGGTAGGCCTTTCTGGAATATTCTGGATGAATATGGCATCTTCAGTTCCATAATAAGGGTGCCGATGACCTTTCCACCAGAGAAACTCAATGGTACCTTACTATCAGGTATGTGTGTACCTGATCTGAGAGGGACACAGGGGACATTTACTTTTTATACCTCCAATAATAGTGGCTCAAATGAGAAAAAAACAGGAGGAGTTCATATCCCGGTTAATATTGAAGATCACAAGATCAGAACTTATATTCCCGGTCCTGAAAAAAATTCATTAAAACAGGGCGAAGAGATGCGGATTCCCCTGGAGATTACGCTTAACGGAAACACAGAGGCAGAGGCAGAGGCAGAGGCAGAGGTAAAGGTTTCTAAAAATAAATTCAGGTTGAAACCGGGGTTGTACTCACCGTGGATTAAATTAACCTTCAAGGCCGGTCCTGGTATAAAAATACGGGGAATCTGCCTCTTTTTTATTAAACAGATTCACCCCTACTTTGAAATGTATATGAGTCCCATAAATATAGATCCTGAAAAACCTTCTCTTCCTATTTCTTACCCTTTATCTTATTCAATTTATCTATCTAAATTACAGGGAAGCTATGCAACGTTAGGGTTGGCCGAAGACACATGGGCATTGAATGAGAGGGCTATAAATGAAGATGTTTTTCTCCAACAGGTTTATAAGTACCACCATGAAAGAGAGGAGATGTTTTTCAATGCCCTTGATAAAACCAGAAAAGGGTTGTGCACTTGTGTTTTTGACACGACGGATAGAATTCAACACATGTTTATGCGTTTCATAACAAAGGATCATCCCGCCAATGCTATAGGAGTTGACCAGAAAAAGTACAGAGGTACTATAGAAGATCTTTATAAAAAAATGGACCATTTGGTAGGCAGGACTATGGAGAGGATAGATGAAAATGATGTCCTGTTTGTCATGTCAGACCATGGGTTTAAGCCTTTTAAGCGGGGTATTAATCTAAATACGTGGCTATATAAGAATGGCTATCTGGCCCTGAAGGATCAGAAAGAAACAGGAAATGAATGGTTTCAAGGTGTAGAATGGGGAAAAACCCGGGCTTATACATTTGGAATGAGCGGTATATATATAAACGAGAAAGGGAGAGAATCAAAAGGAATCGTATCCGGAGAGGAAAAGGAAGAGTTGAAAAGGGAGTTGATAGAAAAATTGAATGGATTAATGGATGATGAAAAGGGCGTTGTCGCCATAAGGAAATGCTACAGCATTACAGACTACTATGACGGACCTTATAAGGAGAATGGACCGGATATTATCATTGGGTGTAATGAAGGTTACAGGGCTTCATGGGGCGCGGCAGTTGGCAGAGTAGATGAAAAAATATTTGAAGATAACAAAAAAAGCTGGAGTGGCGACCACTGTATGGATCCACCGTTGGTACCGGGAGTATTTTTCTGTAATAAGAAAATTTCTCGGGACAATCCACACATTGCAGACATGGGACCTTCGGTTCTTGAGTTATTTGGAATAGAAATTCCGTCTTATATGACCGGAAAACCTTTATTTAGTGCAAAGGCTAAAGAAGAGGGGAATTAGACTGATGAAAAACTTCTATTTTTGCATAGAAAAAAACATGATATGGAAAAAGGTTTTTATTATTCTATGCCTCTTTATCCTCAACGTTTTCTGTACAGGTAATACAAGCCCAGCAGAATCTACGAAAAAAATTCTGCTATTAGGTTTTGACGGTATGGATCCTGTTTTGCTTGATAAATATATGAAAGAGGATATGCTTCCAAACTTTAAACTCCTCAAGGAAAAAGGAGATTTTAAACCACTGGCTACCTCTATGCCACCTCAAAGCCCTGTGGCCTGGTCAAACTTTATCACCGGTATGAATCCCGGAGGGCATGGAATCTTTGATTTCATTGCCAGAGATCCCCAAACATATATACCTTATCTCTCTACTTCAAAGACAACAGAAGCGAAAAAAACTATGAAAATAGGCGATTGGCTAATTCCTTTTTCAAATGCAGAGACTTTACTTTTAAGGAAAGGAAAGGCGTTCTGGGAAATTTTGCAGGATAATGGTATTCCGTCTACCGTTCTAAAGGTCCCGGCAAATTTCCCACCCGTCAGTACTGAGGCTAATACTCTTTCCGGTATGGGAACACCTGATATACTTGGGACCTATGGAACATTTTCCTTTTATACTACCAAAGATTTAGAGGATGAAGAGAGGGAGATAGAGAGCGGCAGGCTGTTCAATGTAAAAATGTTGAACAATACCATAAAAACAGAACTTATAGGGCCTCCAAATCCATTTAAAGTGAGCAGGGAAAGAGTAAGCACAGAGTTAATCATCAAAGTCGATCATAGTAACCCTGTAGCTTTGATACGAGTTGAAGATGAAGAGATACTTTTGAATGAGGGAGAGTGGAGTAAATGGATAAGGGTGTCTTTTAAACTTGCACCTTTTCAGAAATTGACGGGGATATGCAGGTTTTACTTAATGAAAGCACACCCATATTTTGAACTTTATGTGTCACCTATAAACATTGACCCAACTAACCCCAACGTTCCCATAAGTACTCCAGGGAACTATTCCGCCGACATCGCAGATGAGATAGGATATTACTATACTCAGGGTATGCCGGAGGATACTAAGGCACTGGATCAGGATTTCATCAGTAACGAGGCTTACATTGAGCAATCTGACTTTATAATTAGTGAGAGACAAAAGATGCTCAATCTTGAGATGGCAAGATTCTCATCAGGGCTCCTGTTCGTATATTTTTCAACTACAGATCTTATCTCTCATATGTTTTGGCGATATATGGACAAAGAACACCCTGGCTATAAACCCGAAGAGGCAGAAAAATACTCTGGTGTAATTAAAAGAACCTACAAGAAAATGGATACTATTTTGGGAGAGGTGATGAAAAAGATAGATAATGATACTACACTTATTATCCTTTCTGATCACGGTTTTGGTCCATTTCGCAGGTATTTTCATATAAACCGATGGTTGAAAGATAATGGGTATCTCAACTTCATAGATGATAGTCTGAGTGAAAGTAATGAATTTTTTGAGAATGTTGATTTTGGAATAACAAAAGCGTACTCCCTCGGCTTTAATGGCATTTATCTTAACTTATTCGGAAGAGAAGGCATGGGCATTGTGTACGATGGAGCAGAAAAAGAAAAACTCATAAAAGATCTTATAGGTAAACTTGAGGATTTTAGAGACCCTGAAAGTGGAAAACGGTTTATTAAAAAGGTTTACAGAAGAGAGGAAATATATTCCGGCAAATATGTTAAAGATGCTCCTGACCTTCTTGTTGGATATAATCGGGGATACCGTACTTCATGGGAGTCCGCACTGGGCAAGGTACCTGAAGGGCTTTTAGGTGACAATATGAAGAAGTGGAGCGGCACTCACCTGTGGGATTATGAAGTTGTCCCTGGCATCATACTTTCAAACAAAAAAATCAAAATGGTAAGCCCTGCACTATATGATATAGCGCCAACAATATTGGCAGAATTTGGTATAGAAAAGAGTTCAGATATGGTTGGAGATCCAATTTTTTAAATAAACTACAAAAGTCAAACAATTATAAAGGAGCAGTAGAAATGTCAGTTTCCAAAATTAAGATTGATAAAGAGTTGCTGAAAAAAGCCGGGAAGCATGCTGCAAAAGCCGGATATACATCTGTAGAAGAATTTATAAGTCACATTATTGAAAAAGAAATATCGAAATCGGAAGAGTCTGAATCAGAAGAGGAAGTCAAGAAAAGACTACAGGGATTAGGATATATATCATAACGTAGCCAATTTATCCTTAATTGAAGATTTTTTTCTATACAGTAGTAGCCGCAGGCTTAAGCCTGCGTTCTCTCTCATCCGCTGGGTGCATGTAAATTTCACGTAAGTCACACAACCTAAAGGATGCGGCTACTCAAATCGTTCAATTTAGGAGTTATTAACATTGAATTTTTTATACATATATTTATGAATTTTATTAATATAATATTCAATTCATTCTTTGACCTATTTTTCTATCCTTTCAGGTCAGTTGATTCAATTTACGGTCTGTGTGCCATCTCTCTCTTGACTTCAATCATTGCCCTGCCTATCTTCAAATACACATCCAATCAAGAGGGAATTAAAAGAGTCAAGGCGAGGATCATGGGTCACATTTTAGAGTTAAGGCTCTTTAAAGACGATATGAGAATAATCCTCTCTGCACAGAAAAATATATTGAAATTTAATATGATTTATTTGCGATACACGTTGAAGCCATTAATATTTATGATGGTCCCAATGGCAGTCATCATTCTTCATACTGCGGTTAGATATGAATACAGACCGCTTCATCCGGGAGAATCAGCAATCGTAAAGGTAAAACGCCATAATCCAGATGAATTACCGATGCAAGACAGTGAAATAGTCCTAACTGTGTCAGAAGGATTAAGTATTGATACACCCCCGCTTCGGATTGATGGAGGTAGAGAAACATATTGGAGAGTAAGAGCAGAGAGAGAAGGGGTCTTAAAATTGGGATTTAAAGCACGCGATATGGAAGTCGAAAAAAAGGTGCTCGTATCAGGAAAGGTTACAAGGCTTTCTTCCGAAACACTAAAAAGTGGAATTGTAAATTCATTTTTCAATCCGGGAGAACCGTCCTTGCCTGAAGGTACAGCCCTGGAATCCGTTCTGGTCACATATCCACATGCAAATATCAATTTTTTTGGATGGAATATCCATTGGCTCATACTTTTCTTTATTTTTACTCTCGGGTTTGGTTTTATACTAATGAGGCCTTTTAATGTCAGGCTTTAACGAATATTAACAATATTCTCTTATCTTGTTATCACGAACCAGGAAAACGATTAGCGAAAAGAAAAATCATTACGTAAGTTTTTGGATGCTACAATAGATTAAAAAGAAAGTAATACGAATGGATAATGTTATAACGATTGTCTCCGGTTTGCCAAGGTCCGGAACTTCTATGATGATGCAGATATTAGAATCTGGCGGTATGAAGATAGTTACTGATAACATACGGAAGGCTAACGAAGATAACCCGTATGGCTACTATGAATACGAAAAGGTGAAGGAAATAAAGGAAGATACTGGTTGGTTGAAGGAAACCAGAGGGAAAGCGTTTAAAATGGTTTCTCAGTTATTATATGATTTGCCTTCTGATGAAAATTTCAAAGTAATATTTATGAAGAGAAAAATGAATGAAATACTGGCCTCTCAAAGTAAAATGCTGGAAAGAATGGGGAGCCGCAAAGACGGTACTAGTGATGTAAAAATGGGTGAATTCTTTAACAAACATCTTTTGAAAGTAATAGATTGGATGGAAAGTAGAAAATATATAGACGTGTTGTATATAGACTACAACGATTTATTGATAAATCCGGACGAACATATAAAAACGTTAAATCGATTTCTAAATTACAAATTAACTGAGGAAAAAGCAGTTAAAGTAATAGACAAATCGTTATATAGAAATAGATAATACATTTTTGTCGATGATATTTCAGGAATATCTTACTCCTAATGAAGTGTTTAGCAATATAAAAACTGATAGAATTGTTTACACTTATTAGCTGAAGTCATGATATATATTACATAGAAAGCCACTATTTCTTACTCTAATTAAATAACGCGAAGAATATTTTGATGGGGATTTTATGATTTTAAAGAGACTTCAGGAGGGGGTTGTTATTGGTGATGGAGGAACACTTTTCGAGCTGGAGAGACGAGGGTATGTAAGTGCCGGCCCTTTTACTCCCGAAGTCATTATTCAAAATCCCGAGGTGGTCAAACAGCTACACCTGGATTATGTCAGGGCGGGATCGGATGTAATCCAGGCCTTTACTTACTATGCCCACGAAGCAAAATTGAAGGTAATCGGTTTGGCGGGATCTTTAAAGGAAATCAATGCTACCGCTACAAAAATAGCCCGGAATGTTGCAAATGAGTATGATTGTCTTGTTGCGGGAAACCTCTCCAATACCTGGGTATATAATCCAAACGATTCTTCAAGCCATAAGGAGACTCGGCGGCAATTTGACCAACAGATAGAATACCAATTACCTGAAGGCACCGACTTCTTCATTGCCGAGACGATTGAATATTTAGGAGAAGCAAAATTGGCTCTTGAGGCAATAAAGGCGGCAGGACAACCGGCTATGATATGTATGGGATTTAAGTTTGAAGACAAAACATTGGATGGGGTGGTACTAGAGGATGCTTTTAAAGAACTGACTGATTTAGGTGCTGATATTGTAGGTATAAACTGTTTTCGTGATCCTGCTCTTATGCTGCCACTTGCCAAGCGATTAAGAAATGCAGTCTCTGGCTATATTGCTACTCAACCAGTCGCTTTTCGATGTTCCCGTGAAAAGCCATTTTTTCAGATACAGGAATTTAACGGAAAGATTGCTTTTCCTCTTGAGCTGGACCCATTTGTTCTCACCAGGGTTGAAATGGCTCAATACGCGATATTGGCAAAGGAAATTGGTGTCAATTTCATTGGATCCTGTTGTGGAACGAGTCCTCACCATATACGAGCAATGGCGGAAGCTCTTGGAAGAAGGGTGCCCAACAGTAAATATTCTCCAAATCTAGAAGTACATCCAATACTGGGAACAGACAAATTCATTAAGGAACATAATCAACGGATATTATCGGAACAACGGGGCAGAAAAACTACCAATTGAAAAAGAAAGTCATCCATAACACAATCTCATTGTCGCAATTCACTTTCGAATGACAATTATTTTCATGCGGTTTCACATGAGCATTATTTACTCCATATCGCTGATGTGTATCTGCTTCTGCTGATTAATACTGCTGCAATTATAAAGGTTTTTGATCGTGTTCAAGCTTATCTAACTCTTTGAGAAGCTCTTCTTGCCGTTCAGACAGTTCCTTTGGTATGTCTATTATTATCCTTATTAACTGGTTACCCGTTCTCCCATCTTTCGCCTTGATTCCCTGTCCTGTCATTCTTAGCGTTTGGTTTGATTGTGTACATTTAGGGATCTTTAACGTTGCTTTTCCGTTTAAGGTTGGGATCTCTATTTCTCCACCTAATGCCGCTTTGGTGAATGATATATGCGCATCGTAAAGAACATTCAAACTATTTCTCTCAAAATAGGGATGTGTAGCAATTTTAATATATATATACAAATCTCCCGCTCTTCCGCCCCTGATACCGGCTTCTCCCTGACCAGAGAGCCTTAGTTTAGAACCATTCTCAATTCCAGGAGGTATTTTAACAGACAAAGATCCTGTTTTGGTCGCTCGCCCTTCGCCATTACAGGTATTGCATGGGACATCAATCTTTCTGCCGGAGCCACTGCAATTAGGGCAAGAATAAAAACCACCAACAGGGCTTTGCTGTCTGCTTATGCGTCCAGTGCCATTACATTGAGAGCATGCCGTTGGTGCTCCATTTTTGGCACCCGTTCCTTTGCAGGCGTCACAGGTATCACCCTTTGTAAACCGAAGCTGTTTCTCACTTCCTAATGCAGCATCAGTAAAAGATATTGTTATGTCATGTCTGAGGTCTGAGCCCTTCTGGGCCCTGATCCTTTCCCGGTAAGACCGTTTACCAAACATATCGCCAAATATATCTCCGAAATTACTGAATATGTCAGCGCTGTTTTCAAAACCATGAAAACCCATATCATTAAGTCCGGCACTTCCCCGCAAGTCGTACATTTCCCTTTTTTTTGGGTCACTAAGCACTTCATAGGCAGTTGCCGCTTCTTTGAATCTTTGTTCTGCGTTTTTGTCTCCCTGATTTTTATCCGGATGATATTTGAGGGCAAGCTTTCTGTATGCTTTTTTCAGCGCATCATTAGTTGCGTTTCTGCTTACTCCTAATACCTCATAGTAGTCACGTTCTTTAACCTTACCATTCGCCATATTTATACCTTTTTAATTATTTGTATATTAATAATTTCCTTGGAAAGTCTATTTCTATTTTTTCACTAAAGCACTTGGTTCCTACTGTGATCTTGTTAGTCCCTGCCACTTTGAATCTATCCTGTGTTATCTGACAACACAGGATAGATTCAAAGTGGCATGTATTGTATTATTTCATTAGCTGCGGAACTGTTTTGAGATGTTGCTGAACTTCAAACTCAGATAGAAAAACGTATGCAACTTTCTTCTATTAATTAAAAGAGGTTAATTGCCCAGGATTTATTTAATTTCTTAGAATTTCAATATACATGCGGAATTGATATATTCCATTTTCTAAATTAAATAATTATTTGATATAATGCTCATATATATTCGATTTTTTCTGGAATTAGGACTAGCATTGCTAAGTTACTCTTCCATTTTAGGTTTGCTTAATTATGAGTAAAACCGCTTGAATTGGATTTTAGCATGCATTCTAATGAAAATCAAAGGCAATAATCTCACGAAAGTTTTAACCATTAACTTGAAATTATTATAAACATAAATACCTTTTGATTTTCAATCCGATTCAACTATATCTAAAATAACAATGTTGTAATAACAGAGCAAACTACGGTAGAATGGACTTTGCCTGAATTTCAATTACAAAATTGATGGAGATTTAACATGATATTTGATAACTTGATTTTGATCAACCACTGGTTCCATCTTTCTGCAGCAGCTCTTCTGGTAGGCGGGATGATCTTTCTCGTGGCAATATTAAAGCCGGTTTTGGGGAGAAGCTCATCCGTTTCCGGGATAGGAAGATTTTCCAATGATATTCATGACCGATTTCGTATTTATGTCGGGATACTAATAGGTGTACTTATTGTTACCGGAATTTTTAATTCTATTGGCAGTATCATGTCTGTTTCTGATACAAGCTTAAGCTCAGGATATAAGATTGTTATACGGATTAAGATTCTACTTGCTGTGTGCCTCTTTATTATTTACGGTGTTAATGCTTTTCTGCTAAATGAAGATAAGACTGATGAAGATTGTTCGTGTTTAGTCAAGCCACCTGTACATAAGAAAATATTACAGGTATCTGCCTTGGTATTGGTCTTTGTAATACTGTTTTTAGCTGTATCATTGAGATTTTATTAGTAAACTAGACTGCATTCTATATTGCACTTAAATGGTTTTCAGGCATTTAAAAAACGCTTGACTTTCATTTTCAGCAAAGTAGAATTAATTATTAAACAAATATCATTTACTGCCGATAAGAAGTGTGTTGGATCCCTTAATATGTATGAGCTCGTTGTCGAAAAAACATTTGCCGGTGCTCACAATTTACGTGGCTATGATGGAGATTGTGAGAAATTACACGGACATAACTGGAAGGTAGAAGTTACGCTTAAGACAGAAAAACTTAACGAGTTGGGGATGGTTATGGATTTCAAGGTTGTTAAAAAGAAACTTGGCGAAATACTTTCTCGTTTTGATCATTCCTATTTAAATGAGTTGGATGAGTTTAAACAGGAGAATCCCACAACAGAAAATGTTTCAAAGATAATATATAACAACTTAAGCGAGCAGTTGCCTCCTGAAGTATTTGTTGCCAAAGTTAAGACATGGGAATCTGAAAAATGCGCTGCCGCATATTATGTATAATCCGTTCTTTTACAAACCATAAGTGAATATTAATTTAGACACTCCTATCCTTCAAGTAGCTTTAGATTTTATAAACTTAAGACGCGCTATCAATGTGGCCAGGGAGGCGGTTGACGCTGGTGTTGACTGGGTTGAGGCGGGTACTCCTCTCATTAAAAGCGAAGGGCTGGATTCTATAAGGGCACTTCGGAAAGAATTTCCTACGACGACGATAGTCGCTGATATGAAAACGATGGATGCCGGTCGTGTGGAAATGGAAACGGCTGCGAAGGCCGGGGCAGACATTGCTGTTGTAATGGGAAGTGCCACAGACGCGACAATAAAAGAGTGTATAAGCGCAGGCAAAAATTACGGAATAAAAGTGGAGGTTGACCTCCTCGGGGTTGCTGATTGTGTCTCTCGTTCAATAGAAGTTGAGAAGTGGGGTGCTGACTTTATAGGCATTCATACCGCAATCGACGAGCAGATGCAAGGAAGTCGTCCTTTTGAAAGACTTAAAGAAATTTGCTCAAAGGTTAGTATTCCCATTGCTGTCGCTGGAGGGATTAATTCTGAAACAGTTGTTGATGCGGTAAATGCAGGCGCAAAAATTATAATAGTAGGCGGTGCAATTTGTAAGGCAACAGATATAAAGACCGCTACTGAAAATTTAAAGAAAGCTATTTCAAGTCGAGAGAAAATCGCAGAGGAGTTCTTTAAAAGAACTTCAAGCGACGATATCCGTGAAATATTAGAAAAAGTTTCAACTGCAAATATATCAGATGGTAGTCACCGTCTTAAAGGGTTAACCGGGATAAACTGCGTAAGCTTGGAATCGAAGATGATCGGGAGGGCAGTGACGGTTCGAACGTATCCTGGTGACTGGGCAAAACCAGTTGAAGCGATAGATGTGGCGGAGCCAGGAGACGTGATCGTTATTGATTCCGGAGGTGTAGGGCCTGCCGTATGGGGAGAGCTTGCGACACAGAGTGCGATACAGAAGGGGATTTCTGGGGTAGTCGTAAACGGAGCAATTCGTGATAGCGGAGAAATCAGGAAATTGCAATTTCCTGCATTTGCAAAGCTAGTCATGCCAAACGCAGGAGAGCCTAAAGGTTTTGGTGAGATCGGAATTCCTATAAATATTTCAGGTATTACGATAGATAATGGAGATTGGGTCATGGGTGACAGTGATGGCCTGATGGTTATGCCAAAGCGTGAAGCGAAAGAAATGGCTAACTACGCGATGGATTGGCTGGAAAGAGAAAACAGAATACGAGAAGAAATTTCTCATGGAAAAACTTCTCTTGGAGAGGTTACAGAATTACTGAAATGGACAAAAAAATAAAAATAATTAGCAGAGGGAGTTACATATAATGAAATGCGAGTCATGCAATAAAAAACTGGCGACAGTCCATCTCACTGAAATTATAGAAAATGAAAAAAAAGAGAGGCATTTTTGCGAGGATTGTGCCCAAAATGTTACAAATCACTTCCCAAAAGCACCATCCCCGTCTGATATTTTAACGAGCCTGATCAACCAGGTATCTCCTGAAATAAGGGAAATGTCAAAAGCGACTTGTCCTGTATGTGGTCTTTCTTATCTGGAATTCAGATCTCAAGGTCGTCTTGGCTGTCCCATGGACTATATTGTATTTAAAAAGGGACTGTTACCTCTTATTGAAAGGATGCATGGTAGTTCTCAACATGTGGGTAAAGTACCGGCAAACGCGGGCGCAGAAATTGTTAAGAAAAATGAGTTGATCCAGTTGCGTAAGGAGTTAAACGAAGCGGTAGAAAGGGAAAATTACGAAAAGGCGGCGGAATTAAGAGATAAAATTTACGAACTTTCAGGGAATGTTGAAGATGGAGATTAAAGATCTTTCGGACAATACTGGTGAATGGCTAAGGGGTACTGGCAAGGAATCTGACATCGTAATTAGTAGCAGAATCCGTTTGGCAAGAAATATTACAGGATATCCTTTTCTGTCCCGTGCAAATCTAAAACAGAGGAAAGAGGTAGAATCTTTACTTAGAAAGACTATAATTGAACATAACATAGCACGGGATGTCTCTTATGTAAATTTAAACCAGGCAACTGCAGTCGATAAATTGTTTTTGGTAGAAAGGCACCTGATTAGTAAGGAGCATGCCGAAGGGGAGGGAGAAAGAGGTGTTGCATTTGGGAAATCAGAAACTGTCAGCCTGATGATTAACGAAGAAGATCATCTAAGAATTCAGGTGATCCGTTCAGGTTTCGAGCTAAAAAATACTTGGAATACTATTGATGAAATTGACAATATTCTTGGAGAAAATTTAAACTTTGCATTTTCTTCAAGATTTGGATTCCTGACTGCCTGCCCGACAAATGTCGGTACAGGTATGCGGGTTTCTGTAATGTTGCATCTCCCCGCGCTCGGTATGACAAAACATATTGAAAAGGTTTTCAATGCAGTAGGCAAGCTTGGTTTAGTGGTCAGAGGTTTGTATGGAGAGGGTACTAAAGTTTCTGGCGATCTATACCAAATTTCAAACCAATTTGCATTAGGAAAATCAGAGAAGGAAATTTTATCCATAATTGAAAGTGTAATACCGCGTATTACAAGTTATGAAAGAATGGCCAGAAAGGCTTTGGTTATGGAAAGTAAAGATCAATTAGAAGATAGAATTTGGCGGTCATACGGTATGCTTAAGGCTGCTCGAATGATTACGTCTGAAGAAATTTTACAATTACTCTCACAGGTTCGTATGGGTGTCAATTTAGGTTTGATTGAAGATATTGAAATACAAACCCTTAACGAACTCTTTGTCCTGACACTTCCGGCACATTTACAAAAGCTGCAAGGCTGTGAGCTGGATTCTGCGCAAAGAAATGTTATCAGGGCCTCTTACGTAAGGAAGAGGCTTGAAGGTTTATAGGAAAAAGGTGGCCAAAAATGTTTGACAAATTTACTGATAGGGCAAGAAAGGTAATGGCGCTTGCTAGAGAGGAAGCAAAAAGATTTAACCATGAATATATAGGTACAGAACATATATTACTTGGTTTGGTAAAAGAAGGTAGTGGTGTGGCAGCAAATGTTTTGCAAAATCTGGACATTGATTTAAAAAAGATACGTATGGAGGTAGAAAAGATAGTTCAAGCTGGCCCAGACCTTGTCTCCGTTGGACAATTACCTTTCACTCCGAGGGTGAAGAAGGTGTTAGAATATGCTATGGAAGAAGCAAAGGCCATGGGGCATAACTATATAGGTACAGAACATCAACTACTTGGACTCCTCAGAGAACGCGAAGGCGTAGCGGCACAGGTTTTACTGAATTTAGGTATAAAGCTGGAAGGTGTCAGAGAAGAGGTGATCGAACTTCTTGGGGCTGAAACGACACAGGGTGTTAAAGAAAAAGAGGAGAAAAAAGGTAAATCAAAAACACCTGCACTTGATTCCTTTGGTCGTGATCTAACACAGCAAGCAAAGGAACAGACATTGGATCCCGTTATTGGCAGGCAGTTGATTATCGAACGTCTGATTCAAGTATTGAGTCGTCGAACAAAAAATAACCCGGTTTTAATTGGGGAGGCTGGAGTAGGAAAAACTGCTGTAGTTGAAGGCTTGGCTCAAGCGGTGATAAGCGGTGCGGTTCCAGAACTGTTGCGCGAGAAAAGAATTGTCGCCTTAGATTTGGCAATGATGGTAGCAGGCACAAAATACCGCGGTCAATTTGAGGAAAGGATTAAAGCCGTAATGGGTGAAGTTCGTAGAGCAAAAAACATAATCCTCTTTATAGATGAGCTTCATACGTTAGTAGGTGCAGGAGGTGCAGAAGGTGCAATTGATGCATCTAATGTTCTGAAACCAGCTCTTTCCAGAGGAGAGATACAATGTATTGGTGCAACCACTCTCGATGAATATAGAAAATATATTGAGAAAGACGGTGCACTTGAAAGAAGATTTCAGACAATAGTTGTCGACCCACCTTCAAAAGAAGAAACTGTCGAAATTTTAAAAGGTTTAAGGGAAAGATATGAAGCACATCATAAGGTTACAATAACTGATGAGGCAATAAAAATAGCAACAGAATATGCGACAAGATATATTACAGGAAGATTCTTGCCTGATAAAGCAATAGATGTTATAGATGAAGCAGGTGCTCGTGTAAGATTAAAGGCAACTACACATCCTCCTGATCTACGGCATATAGAAAAAGAAATAATAGATCTCGAGAAAGAGAAGGATGAATCCGTAGCATTACAAGATTTTGAGAGAGCGGCAAAGCTTCGAGATAAAGCAGACAAATTGAAAAAGAAAAAAGGTGACGTAGAAAAAGAATGGAGAGAAAATTCTACGGAAGTAGACGGTACGGTAGACAAAGCTGTTATTACCGAAGTCGTTTCAACTATGACAGGCATTCCTCTAAAACGAATGGAAGCTGAAGAAGCGAAGAAATTGCTTAATCTCGAGTCTGAACTTCAAGAAACGGTAATCGGTCAGGAGTATGCTATTAATGCCGTCGCAAAAGCGGTTAGAAGGTCAAGGGCGGGCTTACAGAATCCAAATAGGCCAAGTGCCAGCTTTATCTTTACCGGCCCATCAGGAGTTGGTAAAACTCTACTCTCAAAAGCATTAGCCAAATCTTTGTTTGGGGAAGAAGATTCGCTGATTCAAATAGATATGTCCGAATACATGGAGAAACATAATGTATCACGATTAATAGGTGCACCTCCTGGTTATGTCGGGTTTGAAGAAGGAGGGCAATTAACTGAAAAGATTCGAAGGCGTCCATATGCAGTGTTGCTCCTGGATGAAATAGAAAAAGCCCATTCAGATGTGTTTAACATGTTGTTACAGGTTATGGAGGAAGGCAAATTAACGGATAGTTATGGCCGTCATATTGACTTTAGAAATGTAATCATAATCATGACGTCAAACATTGGTAGTGACATAATTAAAAATGCATCATCACTTGGATTCAAAAAATCTTCCGGTGAACAATCTTATGAATCTATTCGAGAGCAACTATTAGAAGCGGTCGAAAAGCATTTCCGTCCAGAGTTTATCAACAGAATTAATGATATCGCCGTATTTAGAGATCTTACAAAAGATGATTTGAGAAAGATAGTTAACATTGAATTGGAAAGCATACGTTCAAGGCTTGGTAACTATAACATAGCTCTAACAATAACTCAGGAAGCATCTGATTTCCTTATTGACCAAAGCTATAAACCAAATTATGGCGCAAGGCCACTACATCGATCCATAGAAAATTTAATAGAAGACCCACTCTCTGAAAATATCTTAAGAGGCAGGTTTAAGGATGGAGATACTATAGAGGTGAAATTACGAGAAGGAAAATTGCTTTTTGAGGAAGTAACGGTCAAGAAAGAGCTAGCTACAATCGGTTCAGAGAGTAAATAATTAATAGTAATTTTACAAATCGAGTATATAAAAAAGGGGGCTGCCAAGCCCCTTTTTTTTTGTTTTCAGGAATATGACGACCTAAACATAGCTATGTTAAACATTAAGAGACAATAACGTTATACTATGGCAAAATTTAGCACGGTTTTTGTCTGCCAGCTATGCGGATGGAAAACGAACAAATGGGTAGGTCGGTGCTCTGGTTGTGATGAGTGGGATTCAATGACGGAAGAAAAATGCGAACCTAGGCTTACGCACATCCTTCCGGAATATGATATAGAGAGCCCTGTCTGTTTATCAGACATAAAGCTGGTTAGTAAACTTAGGACTCATACTTACGTCGAAGAGTTTGATAGAATTCTCGGTGGTGGCATTGTGGCGGGCTCAGCAGTTTTGATTGGTGGCACACCAGGAATAGGAAAATCAACACTCTTGTTGCAGGTATGCCAAAAATTCAGTGAACAGGACTACTTATCTCTGTATGTAACAGGGGAAGAATCAACCGCACAGATAAAATTACGTGCAGACAGGCTCGGTGTTACATCGAATAATATTTTTTTGGTTGCAGAAAATAACATAAATGTTATTCTTGAACACATCAAAAAAGTCAATCCTAAGCTCATCATAATTGACTCAGTACAAGCTATGTTCAAGCCAGAACTTGAATCATCACCGGGAACGGTTTCACAAGTCAGGCAATGTGCTAATGAGCTAATTCAACTATCAAAAAAAACGGAATCTTCTATTTTCTTAGTTGGGCATGTTACCAAAGAGGGAACAATTGCCGGACCCAAGGTATTGGAGCATTTAGTTGATACGGTACTGTATTTTGAAGGGGAAAAATTCATGTCGTTTAGAATACTTAGAGCGGTGAAGAATCGCTTTGGGCCAACAAACGAAATAGGAATTTTCGAGATGTGCAAAAATGGGCTTCGAGAGGTCCAAGACCCTTCCGCGATTTTTCTTTCTAGAACACATAACTTAAGCTCAGGTTCTGTAATCATTTCATGTATTGAAGGTACAAGGGCCATGCTTGTGGAAGTACAGGCGCTTGTAACCAGTTCAAGCTTTGGAATGCCTGGGCGTAAAGTGAGTGGTGTTGACCACAACCGTGTTACGATGATACTGGCAGTGCTGGAGAAAAGAGCAGGTCTTCTTTTAGGAGGACATGATGTATTTGTAAATGTTGTTGGTGGTGTAAAAGTAGATGAGCCGGCGGCAGATCTTGCAATTGCAATTGCAATTGCATCCAGTTTCAAGGATATTGCAATACCAAGTAATACTATCATAATAGGCGAGTTAGGCTTAGGTGGTGAAGTGAGAGGAGTAAGTCAATTTGATAGCAGAATAAAAGAGGCCGCCAGGCTTGGGTTTGAAAATGTAATTATTCCAAAAGACAATACCAAAGAATCTTCTAGAATACTATCTCTTACAATGACCGAGGTATCCTCTCTGGCAGAAGCAATAGATAAAATCTGTTAAGAAGGGATGGGATTTATGAAACAATATTTTTTACTTAAATTTATACCGTTACTATTGTTATTTTCTCTAGTATTTGGCTGCAACACATATAATAAAAAGGTTTATAAGAAAAGTAACATAGTTGGTGCAACAGTTGATGATCATAATGCTTCTGTCGAAATACGTGAAGAGCAGGATGAAAAAGGAAACGTAATAAAGAAAAACTACAACCACCCATATTACTTTACAGGAGGTGGACTCGCGAATATTCTTTCATCCATTTATTATACTCAGAAATCATTGATGTTGGGTAGCAAAGGTAAAAAACAGTTATACAAGAAAGAAGAACTACAGAATATTATACCTCCGATTATTAGTGCATTTTCCATGGCCAATGATTCTCAAGATATTTTAGTTTTTTCTACTTCCGATAAGGTCCTTTTGGCTGATGCTCAAAGTTATTTTAGTATGTTTGTATCAAATAATGAACTTAACATTGTTTTTAGCGATATTCTAAATAAAAAAAGTATTTCTGATGGAAGGTCATTTCGGAAAAGCAATAAGAGTAAATTTAAAGACCCGTTTGATGTGAAGAGAAGCGGTCGCTGGAGTCTTATCCCCATGGAAGGACAACGGTTTGCACCGGGACATCAAAACTGGCTTATTTTTGACTTGACTAGTAATTTGTTTGGTGTGGCAGGAAGTGGTAACACGAGTAGCAATGTTAATGATAATCCACTTCAGACAGGTGGTCGGGCGAGAGCTATTGAAAGAAAAGTAAGGACTAGCAATAACTTCATTGAAGAAAAACAAAAATATCAAGACGTACGAGACAAGCTAAAAGAATTAAAAATTCTCAGTGAAGAAGGCTTAATTTCAGAAAAAGATTATGAATTGAAAAAGAAGGAACTTTTGAATGAATTTTAAATGCATTTTCTTATTTGTTTTTTTGTTCGGAGCAATAGGTTGCACAAATTTTGATTCTCTTGTCAGGAGTAATCAAGTTCAAAACCAGGGACGCACTATATATAATCAAGGTAAGACGTATATAAGGCTAGAAAAAGTACAGAGTACAAAGGGTGCTTCAGAGGCATTTCTTGATCATCCAAAATTCTTAGACAAAGACTTGTTGTCAAGCGCACTTGCATCTATTCATTATAAAGATAAAGGCATTACCGGTTTTGGTAAAGAACAGAATATTTTTCAGGAAAGTGAATTATTAAATTTAGCACCTCATATAGCTGATGCCCTTACAAAGGCATCCCCATCGCAATATATATTAGTTAATTCTAACTACAATATGGGAAAAAGCCTTTTTAAATCAGAAGTATACACTGTATTCGGATTATTCATTGCTAATAATAGATTAAATGTTGTGTTCTCAAGAATACAATATGAGGATCTTGTAGACAAAGGTAAGGATAATATATTTGGAGAAGTAGTAGATGAAGTATTTGTTGATCCGTTTACTATAACTAAAAACCCGTTTTGGATAATAAGCCCAAGCGACGGTCAAACATTTAGAAGTGGGCATGAAAATTGGTTAATAATAGATTTAACGGAAGAAACGTTTGTAAAAAAAGAAGACTACGGAAAGAAAGTAACACTCACCGATAAGCCAGAAGCTGCTAACTCCACCGGTACCGGTGGAAGCAACTCTAATGGTACCACTCAAGTGATACTACCAAGAATGAGTATTAAAGATCAGCTTCTGGAATTGAAGGAATTAGAAGCTACCGGGCTTATTACCAAAAAAGATTATGAACTCAGAAAGGCATTGATATTAGGTCAAAAACAGGAAAAAAGCATAAAAGATAAATTCAATGAGCTTCGCAAGCTAAAAGAAGATGGTTTTATCAGCGATATCGATTACGATCATAAGAAAAGTGATCTACTGGAAGAACATGATGATGATGCAGAGAAAAGGAACATTAAAGAGATCCTGTCCGAGTATCTGGAATTGAGAGATGAAGGGTTCATAACCGAAGAAGATTATGATTACAAAAAGAAGAAATTACTTAAGGAATTTTAACCTTTTACTAATAGTGATTCTGCCAACTTTAAGTCCTCACGTGTTGTAATTTTAATGTTATCATAGCTCCCGGGAACTATCCCTACTGTATGTCCGGCCTTTTCAACAACCTCTGCATCATCAGTAAACTCTTCATTTGTATCCTTAATCTTATTATAGGCATTAATTATTAAATCTCTTTTAAAACCTTGAGGTGTTTGTGCCATCCATAGATCATGCCGAGGAACTGTTTCTATTATTTCATGACTTGGGTTAACTCTCTTTACCGTCAATTTCATAGGGCTCGCAAGAATAGCAGCGCCTTTTTCCTCCGTGCTTTTAATCACTTCCTCAATTTCGTCTTGTTTTACCAGAGGTCTCACTGCATCATGTACCAGGATTATTTCAGTATCAGGGTCTAGCTGAGAAAGGCCGTTACTGATACTATCCTGCCTTTGTTCACCCCCCGTTACAATTTTAGTTACTTTGTAATCCTTAAGCTCATCTGACCATTTTTCAATAACAGTTGATCGGTCCTTCTCATTTACGACAAAAATAATCTCTTTTACTCTTTCCAGTTTACAGAACTTTTCCAGCGTATAAAAAAAAACAGGTTTTTCACCTATCATGAGAAATGGTTTTCTTACACCGGCTCCCATACGAAGGCTAAGACCTGCAGCGGGCATTATTACTGAAACATCTGCTTTCATTATACTCTTTCATAAGGATAGAAAAGTTTTAAATACTCGTCTTGGGCAAATCTATCAGTCATCCCGGCTATATAGTCACAAACGCCCTGATAAAGTCCCGCCTCTTCTATCCATTTTTGGTATTCCGGCGGAAGCTGCATAGGGTTTTGAATAAACGCGTTAAACAGCTCTTCGACGAACCGTTTTGCTTTATCAGCCATTCGAACTACCCTGTAGTGATTATATGCGTTTTGTTGTAAGAACTCCTGCAATTCCAGTTTCTTTTTAGATATCTCAGGTGAAAAGGATACTAACCGCTCTTTACATTTTTGGACATCTTCAGTGGTTTTTATTTGCATCTTTTCAATCATTAGTTGTGTATGCGTTATCAAATCCGTTACTTCCATGTCTATCAGGTATTTTATGGTATGTATATTTTCCATCTCTTTCGTAAGATTATTATACTGCTCTCCTACCTTCTCTTTTGCGTATCTCCATAATTCTACTTCTTCCAAGCCGCTTTCTGTAATCAGTCCTGCTTTTAAACTATCATCTATATCGTGATTGTCATAGGCTATAGAGTCAGCAATGTCCACAATTTTTGCTTCAAGAAGCGGTTGTTTGTTTAAATCAAATTTAATAACATTTGGATCATCTGAAAGCAATTTGTGCTTTGCGATTGATTCTCTAACCTCCCATGAAAGGTTCAAACCGGAAAATTGTGAATATCTCTTTTCCAGTATGTCAACAACTCGCAAGCCCTGAACATTATGTTCAAAACCACCATGATGCTTCATCAATATTCTGAGCGCGTCTTCTCCTGAATGGCCGAATGGCGTATGGCCCAGATCGTGTGCCAGAGCAATTGCCTCTGAAAGATCTTCATTTAAACATAATGCCCTTGATATGCTTCTGGCAATTTGAGCAACTTCTATTGTATGGGTAAGCCGTGTACGATAGTGATCTCCCTCATGATTGACAAAAACCTGTGTTTTATATTCCAATCTCCTGAAAGCAGTAGAATGGATAATCCTGTCTTTATCTCTCTGATAAACACTTCTATATGGGTGCTCATCCTCTGGATATGTTCTTCCACGCGTATGCATACTTTTCATAGCATATGGTGCCAGGTAACTATCTTCTCTTTTTTCCAGTTCTTCTCTAGTCAGCATCTTATTAAATCCAATATTAACGGTTACAAACGATCTTTTAATTCATCATACAATTCACTGAGTGATTGTGGAATTACTTTTGTGTCAGAAATAACGGGCATAAAATTTGTGTCGCCTTTCCACCTTGGAACTATATGTAAATGTATGTGGCCTACAACTCCGGCACCGGCATCCTTGCCGAGATTAATTCCTAAATTGAAACCATCCGGATTCATTTTCTTACTCAAGACATTCTTCACGTCTCTCGTTAATGTCATGAACTCCAGCATTTCCGAATCGCTTAATTTTGACAAATCATCTTTGTGCAGGTTTGGTGCTATCATTAAATGGCCATTATTATAGGGATATTTGTTTAGGATACAAAAACACTCTTTTCCCCGGTACAAAACCAGATTCTTGCGATCTTGGCTGTCTTTTATCGCCTCACAGAAAAAACAATTTTCCTCTTTTTTGCTCAAGATAAATTCCTTACGCCATGGCGCCCAAATATTTTTCATTTATGTTATATAAAGAGAAAAACTGTCTGTAACTATTTTGTAAAAAGAAAAAAACTATAGTGTAACATTACAAAATAGTCTTCTAACTTGGGTCTTTACTATTTGCTTTGAGGCTCGTATATAGTCACTTATCGTAACCGAGGTATCGGATTTACCGGTTCTCCACGCAAAAATATTTTAAAATGGAGCTTGTCATGTTTTGCCCTTCCCGTACTACCAGCCTCTGTAATTGTCTGCCCCTGGCGAACATAGTCTCCTTTTCTTACAAGAATCCTGGAATTATACGCATACCATGTGTAAGAGCCGTCATCATGCTGAAGCACGACAACTTTGCCCCATCCATCAGGCGCATCTGAGGTTAATGCAACGACTCCACTTTTTGATGCCTT